>Ga0126338_10000496_pt1 | contig 21380 bp, 15 predicted proteins | sample OrbCmetagenome_2_FD_92529 | JGI IMG/M metagenome (GOLD analysis project Ga0126338, IMG submission 92529) | Coral microbial communities from Petempiche,Puerto Morelos, Mexico - Orbicella C C metagenome | ecosystem: Host-associated > Invertebrates > Cnidaria > Coral | place: Petempiche,Puerto... | reverse complement strand
CAGTATATAGTATCAAATATTTACAAGCACAAAAATCCTATGAAACCTATTTACAAAACCTGATTGAAACCTATATTTATCTGAAACCAATTAATTTATCCTATTTACAGAGAAGTTCTAGTTTACCATGAAGTAAGTACTGAGAAGTTCTAGTTTACCATGTTAACAAACGTGTGATAGGCTGCCATTTTCCCACGTAGTAGGGTAACCCTACCTGAGATATTGTGCTTGTAAAGGGAGGCTATCTTTGACCCTCTTGCTAGGGTAAGCCTAGCACTAGGGTTACCCTATCAGGTGCCACAGTCTTTTTTTCCCTTTTGTTACAGTTACCTTATTATAGGGAGTTAACACTCGTGTTAATTAACATATTTGAAATTAATGTGACTTAAATTAACATGAATTGAAGGTAAGTTTGCTTCCCAATAAAGGAAATTAATGTGAGAGAGGGGGCAAAATTTCAAAATGAGGGAAAGTAGTGCGTCTGCTACACCAAAAAAAAAAGGATTTGTTGAGAACAGGAAACAATTTATTTTAGCACTGTAAAGCTGACAGCGAAAATGAACAAAATTCCGTTGAAGTACAGTAAATGATTTACTAATGTGAAAGATTGATGTGAAATGTAAAGTGTGCAAATAAAATTTATTGTTTGGCTGTGTCAAGAATGTCTAGAGTGTGTCACAGATTTAGGGGAAAATAATGGTAATTAACGTCGCGGAAATTAACGCACAACTTAATTAACAGCGCGGAAATTAACATTTATATAAATTAGCATGACATCAAGTAAGGAAAATTTTAAAAATTCACGTTAATTTCACAAAGCATTAATTTCCTATAATGCAGTAACTTTTTGGATGAGCCCAAAGGTGAAGAATTTACCAAATATATTAAATTTACTGTACTGGAAAGATGTGCACAGGTTAACCTTCTTTATGGCAGTAATTGCTCTTAACTTTGCTGTGAATAGATTACACTGTAAATGATTTTATTACTTTTTCTCAATGATTTTGGCATTATTAGTACTTAAGGGCCTTGTGTAAATAAGTTTAATAATTTTAATTAGTTTAGCATTTTCTTTTTAGTACTTAAGGCTCTTGCTTAGTGTCCCCAATTAGTCCGCTAGGGCTAAATACATTTTACACTTAAATAAAGGTTCTTATCTTATCTTATCTTGGCGGAAAATTTGTCGGTTTCCTTGTTACAAAATAAATTTATAATATTGATACAAAGGGTTGACTAAGGATCAGGGTATTGTTGGAATTAAATGAAACATAAAATGTGCAACAAAAGAAATTTTTCTCTTTTTCTGACTTTTAGGTGGTGCTTGTTGTTCCCTCATCTCAGAAAATCAAACCCAGTGAGAAAGTGCCACACAAGATTTACCAAGTACCCTATGAACCTGGCTTCCATGAAGATGCCATGATACGGCTTGAATTTGAGGGAAATAAGTTACAACTGTTTTTGAAAATGGGTGAAGTGCTGCATGCTTTGTGTGAGAGTGTTTTCAACAGCACAAAGGTTCTCGAGGACCTGAAAGGCTTTGACCTCATTATTTATGACAGTCTTGCATCTTGTGCTGTATTGATTGGTGAACACCTTAGTATTCCTAGAGTCGAGATTTTGCCTGCTCCACCAAATGTTCCATTCTCTTTTAAGCACATGATACCAATGCCTGTCTCCTACGTTCCACAACTATTGACAGGATTTACTGACAAAATGACTTTTTTGGAACGTGTGATGAATTTAGGGGTTTACTTTGGTACAAAGCATTTTATACAGTTTGCATTTGAAAGACAAATGGATGCTCTTAAAGTCAAGTACAAAATCAAACCTGAACAAAGTTTTCATGAGGCTGCTGGTGATGTTGAACTTGTCATAATTACTGCAGATTTTGCTATAGAGTATCCACAACCCCTATTGCCAGGTATGAAATCTTCATTTGAAAGATTTGACGTAATAATAAATACTAACAATCATGTTAAGATTGAGCTCTTTGCCAGTGATCAAATTGTGGTCAGAACATTCATGATATTCAAATAGTGCAGTTGCTTTGGAGTACTTTATTCCTAGCTTGTGGAGCTTTGAGAGGTCAAAAAACAGGAAACTCATTATTTCTATGGGAATGCTTACTTCACAGGGTATGACAGGGGTAAATTAAAGTTTCTAGCACATGTCTGGCACAGAAAGAATTCTACCATCTGGTTTTTACCTTTTAAGTAATAACAAAGGTAAAATGTTGTTGACACGATATTGTGATTACATTCTACAGGCAATGTCATGGTTGGACCACTGAATGTCAAAAAAGCGGCAAGGGCGCTCCCCCCTGATTTAGAAGAATTTGTCAGCAATTCAGGGGGCCATGGCTTTATCATTGTTTCCTTTGGTTCAAATGTGGCATCAGTTCTTCCACAGACAGTGGTAGACATGTTAGCAACAGCATTTGGAAAGCTGAAACAGAGAGTTGTGTGGAGGCTTCAAGGTAGTGCGGCAGTTATTAATCAACCAAACAGTCAATTTTCAATCAGTCGATGAATTGGTTGGTGGGTGAATATGTCGGTCATTTAGTCTGTGGGTGGGTCTTTCAGATGGTGGTCAATCAGACATTGGGTTTGTTGATAATTTCTTTGGTTGATCGGTTAGTGAGTCTGTCAGTTTGCATGTGGGTTGGTGGTTGTACGTTTGCGTGAGACAAATCAGTTAATGTTATTAATAGTGTAACTTGATGGTTGACGTGCTGGACTCTGGATCAAGTGATCTGGGTTCAAGCCTTGGCCAGGGTCATTGCATTGTGTTCTTGGGCAAGACACTTTACTCTCACAGTGCCTCACTCCACCCAGGTGTAAAAATGGGTACCAACAAACTTATTACCAGGGGGTAACCCTGCAGTGGACAAGCATCCCATCAAGGGGGGAGTACAGATATTCCTAATCTCTTAGTATTGCAGAAACTGGGAGAAGCTTCAGCTGTATGAGCCACTTGGCCCAATGCAGACTTAATCTCCATCTTTATTTTTAGTGTATGTATTAAGTGTATGTTGAGTGTAATAGGGGGTTAGATTGCAATTGGGACACTAGTTCTGTGTCTTTCCTCCATACTATAATTTAGAATTTATTTGCCCATTTGAAGTTAGTTTTTTGTCTGTTTGAATTTATTTGTTCTTGTATTTTGGTGACAAACTCATTGAAACTAAACTTAACTATCTCACACTGTTTTTTTAGGTTTAAACTTTGTAATAAACTAGTATAGCATGTTACAACACACCTGTTACCAAATTGCTTTATCTTTTTTTTTCAAGATGCACCATTTTAGTGACACAAGTGTCTCTCTCCTCTCTGGCAGGTTACATTCCTTCCTTCCTTGCTACAAACATCAAAGTACAGGAATGGTTACCTCAGAATGATCTTTTGGCTCACAAGGACATCAAAGCTTTTGTCTCCCATGTGGGACACAACAGTCTTTATGAGTCAGCTTATCATGGCGTGCCTTTATTGGCTTTCCCCCTGTTTGGAGACCAACAAAGCAATGCCAAGAAAGTAGAGCATGTTGGAATTGGTTTAGCAGTGGATTATAAAAGCTTTAATGCCCAACAGTTGGTTGAGACAATTGAGCATGTCATTAGTGAACCCAGGTAAAAATAATATCCTTATCAATATTAATGTTTTTTGATTGGTTACAATAATTGTTCATTATTGTTTTGCTCTTGTTTAGTAATGATGCAACTGACATCAGACACTTTAAATTCAAAGCCAAACTGAACAGTAGCTTCAAGGATTTTCAAAATTTATTTTGTTTTGAAAATCTTTGTTGGTCTTACCAGTATATCAGGTTGATTCCCATTGGCAACATGCTTTGGTTGTGCAAAGGGTATATAGCTATAGACCTTTGCATATGCTGCATGTACGTAAAATAAAGTGCTTCCAACAAAGGGGAAGTCAACTCAAACAGTATCTTAGCTAGATCAGAGTATAGAATTACAACATAATTAATCACTTATGCTCATTGGCCTTCTTCTCCAGATTCAAAACAGAAGCAATGCATATCTCTGGCTTGTTAAAGGATCGTCGACAAATGCCTCTTCAAGAAACCTGTGACTGGATAGAGTATGTACTCAGACATGGTGGAGCTTGGCACCTCAGAGCTCAAGTGTTTAACATCCCTTGGTATCAGTACTACTTACTTGATGTCATGGCTTTCCTTGTTGCTATAGTTACCTTGGTTGTCATGGCTATGCGTTTGATGTACAGATGCCTGTGCCATTTGTGTTGTAAAAAGAGTAATAGCAAAGCTAAGGAGGAGTAAAACTGGAAAATTATTTGTGAGCCTGGTCTCATCATAAGACTAGTCATGTGATTACCAAATTACCTGTTAGCACCATTTTCATTTTTATACAGAATAATTACTGTCACCTGAGGTTCAAAAGTTGATGGTACAGTTCACAATAGATTTTTGTGAATCAGTAGATAAACTGCCCAGAAGAGTCTTAAGTGGACAAACAAGATTTACTTCATTTCACTGAGAGAGTTCATTTAACTGAAAGAGACCTCATAAAAACAGAAAGCATGGTCTGGGACCGTCACAAACCACCACAGGACATCCAACGTATATAGCTTACTCGATATTACAGTGTGCCTCAGCCCTGCCATAAATGTTTGCCATGTTGTTTTGTCTATCTGTTTTATCTACCTTGAAATACTTGGAAAGAAGAGCATGAGTTGTCTTTTGTATTTTTGGCAAGGCAACTAATAATGCAGTTTAAAGCATCCCATATTTAACAATAATATCAAAAGTAATGATTTTCTAAATTTCTTTGTTAGGATCCTTGACCAGTGAGATTATTTCGAAAATGATGCTTTTCACTTACGGATCTGTTGATCTGTAGTCACTACAACTAATCTGCAAAATTCTTCTCTAATAATTTAAAAGGAATATATCCAACGAAAAGGCCTGTAGTCAACATGGACTAGTTGATTAAAGCATTTTATCATTCCATGTATTTTTCTCTTACTTTACATTAGCGAAGAGCCCACTATGTGACCCACAAGTAACTGCTATCAAATAATGGTCTGTTCATGCGTAATGCGATCTAAATGTAATATTTTTGGTTTTGATCTGCTCACTACTGACACATCAGAATATTTCATTCAACCCTGTCTAATAATTGTTAATTATTAGTTTTAGTTAAAAAAACATGCACAATAAAAATAAACTTATTTCAAAAGTGTGATATCTGTGTTCGACCTGAATGGGCACTATATTCACAATGGCTCACCTTTGGCTTGCTAGTGCAGCATCTTAATCTCAAGCCAAATATTTTCCTGTCCAGTTCTCCCACTCAGTAAACAATAACAAAAGGCATGATAGGAAGTAATGTTGATTTTCAATTTCATTTGAATGACAGAAAGAACAGATTCTTGATCTGTAAGAGTCTTTGGTTGGCTGGTCTTTATCTGCCAGTTCTTCAGACAGCTGCAATATTATTTTTTGATGAGGTGTGAAGATAAATCCAACAAGTTCTGTACAGGCAATTTACATAGTTCTTTTCAAACTTGTTCCCAGTTGCTTTGGCCTCTTCAAATACTTTACTCAATAATTCCGGGCTTAAGGTGGCTTAAAACAGTTTCTAGCACTTAGATTTTGATAGGTCATTATAACCACTCATTAACACTTGATGCTACAATCATGGTATCAAACAACTGCCTAAAAAGTTAAGGTAACTCTGAACCCCATGTACAGAATTTTTTAAAACTTTGTCAAAAGTTGCATCTTATCATGCCTATCAAAATTTGATAATATTAAAAATTTCACCGTGCCGTTTTTGAATTATAAGCCCCTAAAGCTGTAATTAAGGGTGTTTTTAGCAGGTCATTCTCTTGCTATGGTAACCTATTGTGTCACTAAAATGATAACGTGTTCACCAATGATTGGGCAGTTTTTTGATACCATGATTGTAGCATCAAGTGATAAAGAGTGGTTATAATGACCACTCAAAATCTAAGTGCTGGTAACTGATTTGAGCCACCTTAATTTGACGAGGAGCAACAGATTTGTTCAAAATAACACAGCTATTTTCATACCTGAGGATACCTGGGCTATCGACACTGGACCAACTACCCAGTGAGTTGCCGGGTGCGGGCGACCATTTTTGCCGCTAAATTAAGAGCTCTGGAGACGGAAATTGTTTCGTACTTTTCCCTTTTTGCAGTCTGATATGGTTTTTGGAATTATAATTCCCTTTTTGCCGACGTTTCCAGTGATAAAAGATCTTTTCCTGTCCTGTCCGGGTGCGGTTACATGTAGAGGGCAGTACAGTTTTTCCCGCCTGAGCCGCTCCAAGTTCCAAGAGAGTGACACGTTTTCTCGTCCCAAGGCCCCGCCGGCAGAGGGCATGCAGCATGGTCCGATAACGATCGTACAAATGGCGGATTGAGTCCACGAAGCCACTTTTAGCTTTTTCGCTGCGTGGACATGAGTTGGCCAGAAGTTAAACTAGCTGCCGAGGAACATAGATATGAACTAGTTCTGAATGGTTCGAGTGTAGCCGAGAGAATTGATAAATATGGTCTGGATAGGAATATCTTCCAGTTGGACTTCCTCAATTTTCTGCAAATTTCAAACACAAAGTTGCTCTCGCTTCCTGAAGAGTTAGGCCAACTGCTGAATTTAAAAACTCTGGATTTGCACAGGAATAGTATAGAGAAATTACCTGCTTCGATTGGATGTCTAAAGGAACTCAAGAACTTGGACGTATCAGGCAACGAATTGCAACTACTTCCGGCAGAATTGGGAGAACTGACTTTGCTTCAGACTATAAACGTAAACTGCAACAAATTAACAGAAATGCCCAGCGTTGCAAGTCTTAAAAATCTTTCAAGGTTTGATGTGAGCCACAATCAACTAAGTGAATTACCTGATGGAATATACGAACTAGAACATCTTGCAGAAATTCACGCCTCCAATAATCAGATTACGACCATTGATGCAAACGTCTCAAAACTGACGTCTTTGAAGGTGCTGTCTCTGAACGTGAATAAGATAGAATTGATTCCTTCGGAACTATCAGAGTGCCATAAGCTCAAAGAACTTTACTTGCAAGACAACTTGATCAAGGACAACAGACTGGTCAAGTTGTTAAAACAATGTCACACCAAAGCAGTTCTGGATTACATTGCTGCAGGAAAGGATAAAGGGAAAGCTGGGAGAAAAGGTGGGAAGAAGGGAAGAAACAAAACAGTCAGCGAAGGAGATAATGAAGAGGATGGAGAGCAGGCTACAGGCCCAGTTGTGACAGTCTTATACAGTGAAGACTTCAAGGTCTTGGTGCAAGCAAGTGTTCAGGACATCAGACCCTACATTGTGTGTGCACTGGTGAGAAATTTGGATCTTTCTGATATGGCTACATTCAGAAAGTTCATCAACATTCAGGTACAATATAGTTTCATCTTGATATTTCTACAAGGGAATTACGCACCAGGGGCACCCAATGGTCGTTTCGGTAAATTATCTGTTCGGAAGGCCTTTAATCCCGTCTGATTTTCTTAAGAGGATTGTCCCCTCAAACTTTCGTGATATGAGAAAGTTAATGTCAGTTGTTTTCAAATTGTAAAAAATGTCGTTTTGGGTACCGAAAAAGGTCAGCTATCATTTTCGGAAAGGCGATAGGACCTAAGGTTTTCAGGGAATGGACAAAAAAGCCCTAATAAATTCGAGAATACTCAAGTTCCCCTAGAATAACCGAACAGATAAAAATTTTTTAGCGCAACCTAAAATTAACATACAGAACTTTAAAAGTACTCCATATAGCCTAAAACAGTGTTTAAAAGCATTTGAGAGAAAACGGTCGTTGGGTGCCCCTGAAGCACTATAAAAAACATATGGTTCATATGGGACTGGGCTGATAGCTCTGGGATTGGACAGCTTATTCTTGTTAAGCAGTCAGACCAACAACCCAATGCATCGCTAAGCTGGCAGAGCCTTCATATCAAGAAATCTTTTTGACTACCATGAGGTTCATCTGAAGCCTTAAATGGCAGCCTGCTTGCCAAGGAAAACAGGCTGTGGGATAGGGTAGCTTAATTTACAGTTGAATGTCCAGCGTGCTAAACAGTGTCATGCTAAGTCAATACTGAATCATTGATACATCTGAGTCGCATAGTATAGACTGGGCATTGTATATCAGAAGGAAAAAAGTTCTCACTAACATAAAAACAACATATGGTATATCTCTATGATGTTCAAAATGTAGTGATTGGCCTGTAAAAGCAGTTTGTTTGGAAAAGTGGTAACTTACGGGAAGACACAGTAAGAAAGGCAGAGGTTAACCCAAAGTTTTTATGCACTATCTATGGTTACATGAGGCATAAACCACTGATCATCAATGTGCAAAGAGTATTACACTTACATTTGAAACACGTCATGTAACTGTTTGAGGGAACTTGAAAAAGTTGTTAAACTTAAAAAAATGTACTCCGGGCTATGATCCACATTATTCAATAACAGTGAGGTCTTTCTGTTTTTCAATATCTAGACAAAACTGCATGAAACTGTTTGTGACCATAGAACCTTAGCCACTATTGCTACACATGATGTATCATCTTTGGTGTTTCCTTTGGAATATGAAGCAGTCAACCCTGCTGACGTCCAGCTTGCACCACTGGGACGACACAAAGAAATAACTGCTAAACAGCTTATATCAGATCTCAGAACAGAAGCCATGAAACAGAAACAGAAGACAAAGAGAAATCCATTCAAAACTGGTCTATACAAGTAGGTAGTAACAAAACTTGATCATAATTAGAACAAAACAAATGGGTTTTTTTTATTAGTTAACAAAATTGATTGCAAAGTCATAAATAAGAACCAGGCTTTTAGCCAGGATTTGAAAAGTGGCCATCCAAAATGTGCTATAGGACCAGCTCAAATGGACAATCTATAAGGCAACATATGAAAAATAAAATGATTTTCTTTAATAAGTGGCCGTGCACAGGATGCCTGGACACCTATATGGCTAAAAGCCTCATAGGAACACTTTGCTCATGATAAGGAAGAAAACAAGCATTTCGTCCTTTACATACTAAAAAATATTGTTTTTTTACCTGCAGCATAGTTAATTAATTTTGATTTAAACTCCACCTTCAACATTTTAAACCCAATAAAACAGCTACATTAGAATTTCCCTGTAGGAACATGCCAGAATTCTGGTCCTTGTAGCTCCTTGTACAATTCTGTTATTTGTATGGTAGGTTTCTGTTATTTTATCCAGAAAACACCAACATGTAATTACTGCATGAATTTTGTTACAGTCAGGTCTCTTTTTTTCTTTTTTTCTTTTTGTCTTTGTAGGTATTTAAGTCTAGTTGAAGGAGCAGAGCTGTATGCTGTTGTGAGAGACTCTACTAAAGCTGTCGTTTCACTTCCACCAGTAACTAACAGTGAGAGAAGTAAGGTGAGATTACATAAAAACAATTCTTTTAAAAATACCAAACACAAACAAGACACAATGAAGTGGGAAGTACATTATTCACTATTCTCTTTTAAGTGATTCCAATCATTAATTCTCTATATCTCTGTCCATGACAGATCACGGCAAAGAAGCTCAATGTGCTCTTGGAAGTCACATCACCAACTGATCTGGCCACCTGCAAGTCGGTTATGGACAATCTGATATGCAAGATGCTTGAAGCTGGATTATGCTCTAAAGCTGAAGGGGAAACTGCAACAAGTGCTGTGACATGTGCATCATCTCAGGGAAAACTAGAGCTTGTTATTGAGCAAGTTAGAGTAGTCAACAGTGATGGTCAGCTTAAAGTTGTTTATCCTTCACGAGTTGACTTACAGTTAGAGTCGGTCAAAGTCATTCATCAAGAAAAACAATAGAAAACAGTTCTTAAAAAATAAGAATATATTGTGGTGCCTGTACTCCTCAATAAAAATAAAAAGGTTATGTCAAACATTTGTGGCTTTATGTTTGGATCAATGCAGATGCATGCTAATTTTCTTATTTGTGCACTCAATTTACTCCCTCTTTTTGACACATGGCACGTCTGATAACTGTTCAGAAAACTGTTAACTTAACAACATACCTACAAAGGTGACCAAAGATCTTCGCAGCATCAAATTTTCTAAAAGTCTCAAGTGATGGACAAACTGAGTATGCAAAAACCAAATAATGTCAATAGTATTATTCTGGCCTGGTGAGATTACCCTACAAAGTGTTATGTTACACAGGAGGCTTTACTCCAAGGTTAAACCCCTTACCCTTTTGATAGAAAAGGTACCTCTTTCACACATGTATACATGTATGTATCATTACTTTAAGTACATTACGTCCTTTTTCTAAACCCTTCATACGTCACGTTTCATGTGGTGAGAAATAAATTAAATGATGCAGCCATAAGGTGTGTTTGTTCAAAATAATTTAATTAAAGATACTTTTGAAAACCTAAATGACAGGTTTCAAAATTCTTCCATATACCTGAAGCCTGAGAAAGGTACTCCTTTCCCCGTAAAGGCCATTTATAGGGATTACTCTCCACGGCTAATCCCAAAGTCTTGTTTTTATTCATTGGTAACTGATTTGGTGTTCATGGATTTATACTGTGTAAGGAGGGGTAGCCAGCAAAGTAAGCACTCCAGCATTTTGGGCGTGACAAAGGTAACAAAAGGAAAAACAAGCAACAATCTCCAATTTGTTTTTACATGAAATGTAGTAATCCCTTTAAGTGTCCAGCAAAAATTTCGTGCAAACAGATAAATACTCATTTTACTACCTTTGTTTAATTGATTTAGTAATTTTTACGAAATTTTGCCCAGGGTTTTGGGTTAGGGATGAGGAAACACCTGAAATTCTAACTACAGTTGTGAAAATAAATTCATTAAATATAATTGAGTTCCATCCATGCAAACTAGAATCAATAATATAAGCTGGCTTCCAGAGTTACGCCGTCAACTTGTCTCATTTGTCCCCAGTCTTCTTATCCAACCAGTCCCTGACAGCCATGTAACATACAGTAACCAATGAAATGTCGCCAGGTGAATTATTCGCGTGTCACGAGTACTTCCGTTTGGTCGAAGTTTGAAATCCATCTGTCACTCTGCAAACTTACAGCCTTATGGAGAACCGAAAGAGCCTATTCCTAACCTATGTTATTTGGTTGATTTGGGGATGGTTCGGACTACATCACTTGTATCTGGGTCGAGATATTCAAGCTTTCGTCTGGTGGTCAACCATTGGAGGTGTGTTCGGCCTGGGATGGTTTCGCGATCTTTGGCGCATTCCAGAATATGTTGACGACGCCAATGACGAGCCTTACTTCGTGGAGGAACTGAAACGAAAGATAAAGCTCAGAAAAGAGCCAGCTTTCAGTGTGACCAGATTCGCAGGACAAATGCTTGTAGGTTATTTTTACGGTATCTTGGTTCGATTGGCGATACCCGAGGATGCAAGATGGCTTCCGGCTTTGTTGGTGCCGCTTGGAGTTGCGATCGGTGTGTACTTAGTAGGGAATATAGGCCGTGAGAGAGGTGATTTCAAATACCCTTTGGCAGGATCTTTCATTGCTAATATTGCTTTGACATATCTGACCGGAGATGAGGCTGGTGCAATGTACGTTGCTTTAGTTGCTGCAATATGTTTTCAAAACCGCCGCCAGTTCAAAGAGAAACCGCAGAAAAAGACCTTTTGTAAGCGACTGCAATACCTGGCACTCGGCGGTTTGATTGTTTGTTCTCTCTGGGGATCATTCCTCTATTTCAACGCACAAGTCACAACTGAAGACGGAGAAACCGTGAAATTACGCGATGCAGTGAATCACTTCTTTAATTCGCCTGTGTGGTTGGAGTTCAAAGAGGTGTTCTGGGGTTTGTATGAAGAAGGTCAGAAAAACGGCTGGGACAACTTCTACGACGAGTTTGTCAAGGCATTAGACCCAAGAGGAGAAAAGAACGCTTATCGAGTACTTGGGCTAACAGAGGACGCAACACAAGAGGAAATCAAACGAAGATACAAGAAACTTGCTGTAAAGTGGCATCCCGACCGAAATCCAAACAACAAAGACGAGGCCCAAGAGAAATTTATGGAAATTCAAGAAGCTTACGAGATTCTGTCTAAAATCAAAACAATGAGAGCTTCTAGAAACACAAGGACAAGAAGCGATTCTGACGAACATGACCACACGGAATTTTAACCAAGGATAGTTTGTAGACCAAATACATAAATATTTTATAGATCGATGTTGTCGACAATTCTAGCAACAGGTGGGTAAACAGTATGTAATTATTGTTGTGAGAACTGTGATTCCTTTGTCACCTGTGAACTTGTTTTAGAGAAAAAACACTTATGCTTGCGAGAGGTTTTGGACTGTTTTGTTATTTATACATAGATGTATATGGACAATTAAAGTCAATTGAAAAAATCAATTTAGCCACGTGCGGATTGCGTGACAACAAAAGTAGGAAGTAATGGTAGCATGAACAGGAGCTATTGTAGATGCAGACTAGCATACAAGGTGCAGCAATCCCAGAGTAAAAGGGTGGGATTGATACTGATTGCACTTTGGAATATTGCCCTTTTGTTTCTGTTTGTTCCAAAATTTGAAGGCCTGCAGCCCCTAGAAATCTGCAACTATGTACAAAGAACATCCCTTGTTTCGTGATAGACTCTTCTGAGTGCTTGCACCTAATGGAACCTTTCTGGTATGCTAATGCTTGGAAGAGGCTTGATGCTGTTGAGCCAAAATACCAATGGCAAGACCAAACAAGCTTGATATAGTGCCAGAGGGTACTAAAAAGGATACAATTATTGTATCCAATTTGAGCCAAAAATCCATTGACAATGCAGGACTGATTGACTTATGTGTCAGTGGTTCCTAAAAGTATCCAAATCCACCTTATGGACGGTCACTTGAAATTCTGAGGGGAAGGGGTTCTCAAAAACCAAAAATTGAAACTGAAAGTATCAAGCTGAACTGGAATTTCTGGAGTGGTGGGAGGGGATTCAAACCAAACCTGCAAAGTGGACTGGATATTTTCTGGACAGTAACCCACATTAAATCTAGTCCTGACAATAACTTTGTGGCATATCAAGTCAATATTCAAGCTGTGATGTTAATTTTTATCCCCCATATAATAAATTTATTATTTATTAGAACTTGCATCGATAAAGCATCAGGGGATTTGATAATGATTAGAGGATTGACACTGCTTTACCATCTGTAAACATATAATGTAATAAGTTTTTGATGATTCAGTTACAGGTATGTTGGATTCCACAAATAACAGTATTTTGGTATATTTCAATAAAGAAAGTAATTATTTACTAGTGTTACCAAACCAGTCAACAGACCCACACGTACCATTCATGAGCTCAAGTTAAATTTGTGAACAACTCATTGGTTTTGCATATTTGCTGTAATATTGGCATTAGATTCAAAACCGTTCTTTGAAGGATGATAGAACTGACTAAACTAAGCCTAGCAATATGCAGGGTTATTGTCACAGTGTTACTCGATAATGCACCATGGAACTCATTAAATTTCTCAACTACAGTATTGATTAAAATTTGTAATTAAGAAACAATCTTTACTTAACATAAAAAAAAAATCATTTATCCAAAATGATAGAAAAAATAACCAAAACTAAGTTTAAAATGTCATTGCCATTGTCTTAGGGTCAAGTAAATGTAGCTGCATTAGGCATACTCTAAAACTCAAGTGCATCAATTACATGTAAGTGCCATGTTGTTGTGCGAGGGCAGCTCTAATGATATTTTGTTGCTGTCAAGTGAGGTATTTAGCTAGGGGAGGAGTTTCATCAAGGGCAGCATGTAATCCAGAATCAGTTAAATCTGTTGATCAGTGAGATCCTCTCTTTAGGGATTACCTGTGTGATGGATTACGTCTCAAGCTAAACATCAGTTACATGTAAAAGAGCTAACAAATTCTACATCTAATTTTCTAAGTACACAATGCCATCTCAAACCTAACAGTTAAACAAAACTGTTTTTCTAGTTTTGATCATCAACATAAAGTCTAACAAGTTGTTTTGTTGCACTTGGCAAATGTGTGACTGGGCAGCAACCATGTTGGTTCAAGTATTTGTAGATACAAGGGTAACAGAACACATAACCAGATGATGACAGTGCTGCAGGATTGGTGCGGACCTTCTTACACAGAGGACATTGTGCTGGGTGAGGAGGAAGTTGAGTTCCATGTTGGGCAGGCTGTGGGAAGAGAACAAAGTAGTTTCTTTTCAGTTTAACCACAAGACACTAACCAGTGACAACAATACTTCATAAAAACTCATGATTTTCTTGGCATTGCCTAAAAAACCATCACTTCACCAAACATTTGCAGCCATGACGAGTAGTACGAAATCCCTTCATACTAGAGAGTTCACTGTATTTTCAACTAATCAAAAGACAGACGTCCAAGATTTAGATTAAAAAAGTTTAAGCCAGTGAAGTTGCTTATGTATAGAAATATGCAAATTGTCAAATTGGTTGAAATTGCCTGTTGTCAATACCCATTCCCTCTGTGAGACATGCCTACAGGGAATCATGGGAGTTGTATTCATCAAAACAAACATCCAGTCCAAGATAATGAATACAACTATCATGATTCCCTGCAGGCTTGTCTTGTAAAGGGAATTGGTAATTTATCCACAAAACAACAAGGTTGTGTTAAGGGTGCACAGAACAAGGATATGTGACTTGAAATTTAATGAAAACCCTGGTCAATGTCTAATTTTGTGCCTCAAATCTTGGATGATGCTTTCAAAGCAAATTAAATCAATGGTGCAATGACACATAAGAGGTTTGTTTCATTGAAGTGCCCCACCCCCCCCCCCCCCCTCCCCCTCCTCTACGCAGCACTTCCTCTGGAATTATGGGTATTGTTACCTTAGGTTGAGGTGGTGGAGAAGGAACTGGTAACTGAATCACAGACTGCACTGCACCTTTATTCTCACTTGAATACCACCAATCCACGAATTTGAGAAAGAACACCACAACTGGAAGACCATTGGCAAAAACTGATGCTAATAACTGCGTCACTGAGCTTGGAATTGCCAAAATCCTTTCGGCCACAGTCTTTGCACTCAGTATGTTGGGCAGACTGTTCTGCACGTTGTGCGCAAGAATGTCTTGTCTCGTGAGTCTCTGGAGCGAGACTCCAATAGCATGTAGGAGAGGAGAGTGGACCTCAGAGAATCTGAATATGTACAGTAAGTGATAACATAAGAAGACCGCTTCCCAGGAGAAATGTAAGAATGGGTACACGTAAATAAATGTCCTCTTAAGGTGAAGAAAATAAGAATTCTTTCGTGACGGGTTAGAGGACAAATATCCGCTAACATACTCTTCTTTCACTCTTTCAAACAGTTGATCAAGTTTCAGCTTTGCATATGGTACTCCGACAAGCATGATCACCGATAGATACTTCTGATAACTTGAAAGCTCTCCCTCGTGTTTTTCTGTGTTAAACCTGTTAACTCTTTTGAGACCGTAAAAATGTTCAGATATTGAACCTCCAAAGTTCTTCAAGTAGTAATTCTGAACGATGTAATCTAAACAGAGGTGAAGTTCGTCTCCGAAACGCCAAATCCAGCCCCATCTGCCAGGATTGGAACTTGCTAGCACTTTTAACCCATAAGAAACTGCCGGTCTAAAAACTGATGCCATAGATTCCTCGGCGACTATCTCGAATATTGTAGGGTTGGCATTTGTAGTCCCTTGGTTCAGATGAGCCGCAAACTCCGCCATTTTGAACTTTGGAAGGCTTGGTAGCCAGGCGATCAATCAAGCGTGGTTACAAATGCACAGAGTAACCAGTTTGTTGACAACCAAACTTGAAGAGATTATGATGTGACGATGGACAGAAAACCTGGACATTTGACCAAGTCTGTTCAAGAGATTGCTGGGTCTTTGTTCTGGATAAAGGTAAAGCTGTAAAATAGCGCCAGTTTTACTTCCAAATAAGGGTGCTGTTGAAACCAGTCAAGCTTATTTTTAGCACAAAGGGCCACTAGTTCTTCATAATCCTCTGCTATGAGTTCAGACATTTTTGAGAAAATGTGTTTAACTTTCCCTTTAGGTTGTTGGAATTGGAAATGATGGTGTGGGAAAGACCTGTCTCGTTAAAAACTTTTGTGAGAAAAAAGTAAGTTTCACAGTGTTTTTCTTTTTAGATCTGATCTGCCTACAGGTGACTGTGTATTGTAATTACAGCTGTAGTACTGTTTTCTTCTCTTACAGTTTTCAAAGAGCTATCACCCTACAACAGGAGTTGATTATGGTAGGTTCAGTTTTGTTAGCGTGCAGCAACTGCAGACTGCAGACGGTGACACCAGTTGCAACCAGTAGGCTTGCAAACTTGTTGCAGACATTTTTTGAAAGCATTGTGAGAACTTGCTCTAAAGCTGAGCTGAACATATCTGAACAGGGTAACTGTGTGGTGTTATGTCTGTTGGTCAGCAGTTTAAACTTTATGAGCAGTGACCTGCTCTTTGTCAGACTAAACTTTGCAATTCTTAAATTCTGTTTCAGGTAGTTTGAGTTTGGGTCTTTTGGTTTCCTTGAGTGCCTGAGTACAACTCATGCATTCTATAAAATACCAGAGAAACAAAAACATTACTTACATTGACAAGTTCATACCCTAAGGCCAGGAGTCCTTCACATCTCTTTTATTCTTGAACCCCTCCTCTTCTGCTGTCAGACCCCCTCCTCTTGCATTGGGACTGCAAAATGGTGCCCAACCCTTCTTGTGTCAGCATGTTGGTTGATAATACATCAGATCTGTTCATCACTATCATTACTTGTAGTAAATGTTAGTGTTTACTGCTTTCAGGTTTCAAGTTACACAAAATTAATGGCACTGACTGTAAGTATAACTGTTATAAATTGTCAAACTGAGCCATATTGTGTGTGCAACTGTACAAATGTGCCATATCTTTTTTGAAGTTACTAATATAAATGTTTAATCAATAACGATTTCTTAAAACATGAGCAAGCGAATAGTAACATTAAAAGCCGACGTTTCGGCGTCATTGTGACACCATTCTCAAGGCAAAGTGAATAAATAATGCAAAGATTTGATTCATATACAGTCTTTACGAATTAGCATAATAACTAAGGATCACAAGTTCTTCAAGTGAATACCTTTACGCGAATCGAGTCCATTTGCACATTTAGGGATGGTTTAAGTGCAAACGGACTCAGTTCGCACAAAGGTATTCACTTGAAGAACTTGTGATCCTTTGTTATAATCCTAATTCATAGAGACTGTATATAAATCAAATCTTTGCGTTATTTATTCACTTTGCCTTGAGATTGGTGTCATGATGATGTCGAAATGTCGGCTTTTAACGTTAATATAAATATTATTCAGTCAAATGTTTTTAAGAGTAAGAATTATTAGGATTCAATTAAACTTCTAAAAATCCTTCAACTTTGATTCCTTCAGATATTTTTATGTTATTCCTAGAAGAAAAGAAATTTGTATCAGAGATAGTATGACTGATAAGTAATTTAATGTTACTTTGTTTTCAGATAGGATCAACTTCTGGGATTTTGGTGGTCACACAGATTATGATGAAATAAGAGTGGAATTATATGGACAGACGCAGGTTGGAGTGTTATGCAGACTTCAGCATTATCTGTAATCTCTCATTTCCAAAAGATGTATGAGTAGCTCTGAACCCTGGTTGAGACATCAGATGAATTTGTGCTAACATTAATCATTGTGGCACTTTCTATCTCAGGCTTGTATTCTGGTATTTGATGTCACAAACAAGTTGTCATTTGACTCCCTGGACTACTGGTTACAAGAGTTCACCAGCAATGGTGGGAAACAAGCTGTAATGGCTGTGGTGGCTAATAAGGTGAGAATCATCCATTTCGTCTTTATAAAAAAAACAACATATTGATAACATTAATTGTTTTAGTCTTTCTGATCGTATTTGCATTCAGTTGTCGTCACACAGCAAACTAAAGAACCATTTGATTGATCAAGCCTCATTTTAACAAAGACAATGAGCAAACTGTAGAGCCAAGTGTCTGTATTAGAGAAGAACAGTTTGTGTCAGTTTTGTTATCTTTGGAGACGAGGACCAAGTGACTGCCTACACTAACTCTTTAGAAAATTTAGAAATGGACTATGTTCTTTTGACTTGGCTCTGACACTGCAGCTTAGAGAGTGGAATCTCTGGTGTCAACACCACAACATTTTTCCACCCTCATAATTTTCAAATCATTGTGTTATATTTTCCATTGCTCTAGACTGATTTGTCCTCCAAAAGAGTTGTGAGCAGTAAAGATGGACAGAGATGGGCTAAGGCACGTGATCTAAGGTTTGTACACCAATATCACAGAGATCATGAGTTCAAATCCCGTTCAAGCCTCTATTTGTTTTCAGGCTTTGATTTCTCAGCCGTTTAAGTTGTGTATATAGTTGTGATCATCAATCATGTCTTCATATCTTTGTCTGCAGTTCAACTATATGATCTTTCATATATTTACTTATATGACTTCATTGTCACATCAAACTTGATTAAACACGAGAGGTTTTAATAAACCACATACAATTAAAAATAAGTAAATCTGTACATTAGCTGAATTGTCAGTCTGTTGTTTTCATTTTTTTAGGTATTATGAAACATCAGCAAGCACTGGTCAAGGAGTTTATGAGATGTTTAGTGGAGTTGTAGCAGCAGTTGTGGAAGCAAAGCTTGTCAAGGCCAAGCCAGTTATTAATGCAGAACAAAGTTCTAGTAAACAAAAGTGAATTGAATGAGACTCATTCAAACCACTGTTCTAGGATAATATTAACATTTTTACATCTACAGTAGATTATGGTTATAAGGGTCCTTGGTTGGGAGGATGGGGTTGTAGGGGAAAAAATAGACCCAGCAAGCTGAAGGCTCTCCTTGAACTGGGGACCTATTTAGAAGGAGCCAATATTGACCATGATGCTTTTTGCATGTCTGTGACTGTTTTGGTTTACATGGTAGCGAGGTTCCAATTGTTTTTCAATGCTACACAGTGCACAATGCATCCTGGCCAAAACTGGGTCTTCAACAGAGTCATTATTATAATAAGGTGGTCAGCTTTCAAAAAATTAATTAGAAAAATAATTATTTGAGATGGCTACTACTACACAGATCTTGTTTAACAAAACTTTTCAAACTTAATAACTATCTGGTAATGCATAGCTTTCTTTTAATTTCCTTTTATTGTCTTTAAAGACAAAAATGCCATAAGTACATACAAGTATTATAATTTCCATTCCACAGCATTCACTGTTTGTAAAATTGTACTCAGTCACAACAAGTAAATCAAAGAGGTTCAGATAGAATTGCTTAGATTTTATTACCTGCGTTAAATACTTTTTAGTTCTATATGCAAGACGTGATTTGTTATTAATGAATGACACTAAAAATACCGTGTATGCTTTGTTTTCATTATGGATTATGATTATTTATACAGTTTTGCCTAGAAATAATTATATTTGTCAAAATATAAAAATTATCAACAGAAAATTGAGCATCTCTTGAGTTTGTATAGTACAATGATAAACCTCTCTCCCTGTTGCTAAAAGTATAATTATCATTTAGCTCTGTTTTACAGCTGTTGTGCAAGTCCAGTTTTTACTCTGTTTACAATAGTGTGTTGAGGAACTGGGGTGTACAAAACTTGTGGAAATTGAGCCTAGTTCATCATAAGCTAATCCAGTTTTAAAGGAGAATTACGTGAAGTAAAAAAGTGTGGTCAATAATTACATGATGAAAAGGATAGCAGCACAGCCATTTCCTTTCCTTGACAATTCAAAAGAGTGATATATCGTAATGGAAAATTAAACATTTCCTTGTGTTTCAAACAGTTCAAAATCTTGTGTTCAACTTGCCTACATCTCGGATTCGTAGTACCGGTACCTTAAATTCTTCCAGACTAACAAAGTCTACTTGCAGAGGTTTTCTGTTCTCTGATTACTTTACAAACTGTCCATATATGACTGGTGAGGTACATGTCGTCACTCCCTTTGAAAAGTCAAAACATTTTGCTCAAGGTACAGCCAGTACTGTCAATAATGGTGTGAAAAACTCCACCAGAGTTCAACTAGAATTTCACACTGTCTTAAAAGCTAAGATGACCCCTTTGTGTCTTCTAGGTCTGCTGCCATCTAAACAAAAAGAAAGAGGCAACATAGTCAGATATTTTTGAATACCTTGTCAAACTGGCCACTTCTTAACCTGTTGATATTTTGGATTTCTCCATATAATTTTACATAATTATATGTAATATTAATAATTAGTTCATTTAACAAATAGATGAATTCCACTTTGCCATGAGTCTGTTCAACAACAGATCACAGATGACATCAAAATGGAGTAAAAAGTTAACAGTGGCACAGAAGGCGATAGCCGAGTGTGTCATTGATGTTCTTACCACATTTTGACATCTGTGATCTATTACTGAACAGATAAATGGCAACATGGAATCAACTTAATCTAAAACAAATTAATCCAAATCTAATTACGAAGAAACAAAAAAGATTGTTTAACTTGATGATGCCATCTATGATACATTTGTCCTCCAAATTATGGATCATAAACTTGTAAAAACCAATCCAAATGCAAGAATAATTTGGCTTCTTAAATAAATTTAAATAGGACATATGGACAGCATTTTTCTGCATGACTGTGTAACTTTTCAACAGAATATAATTTCCATGATTATCAAAATAAATGTTGCTGCCCAGAAAGTTCTGAACATTTAAGTACAAACTCCAAGAATCCAGCCTTGTCAAACAAAATCATTGATAATATAGAACTAACTGAAATTATTTAAAATCTTGCCTGTTTCCCAACACATTTGACTAACCAGTTTATGAAGAAGAGTCTTCATCATTGTTTTTTCTCTTTCTCTTTTTTGACCTGGGCTCATCTGCAGCACTACTCTCTGTACGTTTCCTCTTCTTTTTCTTCTTTTTAGTTTTTCTTCTTTGCTACATATCCACAAAAAATTCTTATCAGCGCCGTCAATGACATATTACACGCATCTAACATGGCAAATGATGCAAAACATTTCAAGTATTAGCTGTCACTAAATAAACTCTCTTGGGTAAAACAATATAATTACTTTCTCCTTTTCTACTGTTATGTTTTTGATTGATTGTTATTTATTAGCACACATTGCTTATTTTCCCTTTCTCCTTTAGTTTCTCTCTCTCTAAAAACAGTACCACTGACAACTTAAAATTCTTACCTTGTAGTCTTCCTCAGAATCACTGTTTTCAGAAGTTGAAGTAGATGATGAAGAAGAGGAAGGATGCTTAAAACAAAGCAAAGTTAACAAGCTCTATTTAGTTGAGAGGAAATGCATTTTGTTAAAATAT
>Ga0126338_10000495_pt1 | contig 21408 bp, 14 predicted proteins | sample OrbCmetagenome_2_FD_92529 | JGI IMG/M metagenome (GOLD analysis project Ga0126338, IMG submission 92529) | Coral microbial communities from Petempiche,Puerto Morelos, Mexico - Orbicella C C metagenome | ecosystem: Host-associated > Invertebrates > Cnidaria > Coral | place: Petempiche,Puerto... | reverse complement strand
CTACCACTACCACTACCACTACCACTACCACTACCACTACCACTACCACTACCACTACCACTACCACTACCACTACCACTACCACTACTACTACTACTACTACTACTACTACTACTACTACTACTACTACTACTACTACTACTACTCTATTTTCCAATGTAACCTGAAAGAGTGCAGCTTATACATGTAACCATGAGCTACAGGTATGAAGTTTGACCTATGAAGTATTGAAGATCATACAGTGGACCACTCTGATATAAATTTATCAAAAAGGAAACTCACAGTTTACTCTCAACACTGAATCGGCAAAAGTCCACAAAGTGAAAATGAAACACATTTAGCTTAACAGAGCTCATGCCATCCAGGATGTTGTACAGAAGCTCAAGAGGAAAATACCTCCGTCTATAAGGAATAAATCACAATAAAAAGTAATATTAACTCTTTATGTACTGTTCATGACTGATTGATTTAAATCAACCTCAACATAGCTTACTGGGGAGGCAAACATAAATTGAACATTTTTCTGGTTTACTTAATGCAAGATCATCTCATGCCAAAATTTATCATCGAAAACATTAAACATTATTTCTACTCCAAGTGAAGTGATGTTTAAAGGGATATACATTGTACATGTATTGCCCCTCTCCATTCTTCTTCTTTTTAATACCTGTTGCTCATTGCCTGTTGCTCCTCTTCCAACATACCTCTCCAGCATCCAAGGTAATAAATTAGCTCTTCCACAGCCCTACACCAATTATTTAAAGAGAAGTTTTTCCTACAGGGGTGCTATGTTGTGGAACATCCTTTCTTGTGAACTCCGATCTACAGTTTCCTTAAGCGAATTTAAAGGTAAATTTCGTTATTACAGCTTTGAATGAGATATGGCATCCTTGAAAAACAGCTAGTAATATGATAGGTTTTCATTATTATAATACTATATTAATTATTGGTTAGCTTAGTTAGGCAGACTGAGATAGTATACTTTTAAATTGTGCTGAAGGAATTTTTACCGTGTATAAATAAAGTTATCAACTCAACTCAACTCAGGTACACCGAGTCATCTTCATCTAATAGATCTAGACCCCAACCCTTAATTAATTAAGTAACTATGTAATTAAATTTTTATAATGCTTACCCAGCATCTAACATTAGACCTCTGTGTACATAGCATGGTTCATCATCAATATTCACTATGTTATTTATTAAACTGCCATTCTCAATTAGTTGAGTAAATGTTTCCATTCCATATCTGCAAAACAAAAACTTACAGTCTGTGAGCATTCCACAATTTCCACTCAAAAAGTCACACAAAATTTCTCCCCACCCCCTGCCCCCCAACAAAGTCCCCAGATTATACATTTCACTGTCAGGAGCCCATCACCCAGGTGATGGGCTCCTGTCAATATAGAGACCTCCCTAACAATAAATATATTATATCTAAGTAATTATAACCCCCCTCCACCCCCCATGGGACAAGTGATCCTCCAAAAAGCTCATTTCCCATTTCTCTTAATAGTCAGTGTTGGCTGGGTAGTATTCTCCTTCACAGCTGTTGTTAGGGTTGACACGCAATGCTTCAGTAATGACCTAATAATGGCTTCAAAGGAGCCCTAATAACGGCTTCAAAGGTGACCAAGAAGGCTATGGTGCAACTTAAAAAATTACACTCTAAATGGTTTGTCCAGCCCCTTGGCAGAAACAGTTCCAATACTGGACTGACAGGGTGCCCCTTGCACCTTGTCCACTCTCCCCACACCACCCCCTCCTCTGCCTCATCATGTCTCAGGTGGTGTTATTATGTATAACAAAGAATATAAACTTTAAGGCATGCACTTACAATGCACCATACGGTGTTTTGGCCTCAATGTGCGCCTGACCGTCGCTTACTTTCAACATATACCAGTACGATGTGTCCACATGCAGACTTTCATTGTCGCTGCGGACTTCCAAAACAAGCTCATTCAAACTTTCACTGCTTCCTCGAAGATGTGCCATCTTGTTATCTCCAACTTGCTGCAGTATTATTTCCAGGTATCGTGTTATTCCTCGTTTGAGAACGCCTGAGGTTGAGGTAGTCTTGAAAACGAAAGTTGGAGAGATGGGAAGAGGTGGCCCCGATACAGAAATGGAGGCGGGAACGGGCCATACTGAGTTTGGGACTTCATTAAATGTCTGATGAGCAGAACAGACGCACAAGCAAATGTATGAGCAAAGAAGTAAACGGCACAACAGCGACATGATGGAAGATGCCGAAAAGGAACACTTCTTTTAAGCTTAAACGCGCTCGTGACTTCACACGAAAAGTCTGTCAACAGCCTCAGGAGCCCCCAGGGCAGAAATTCGGCAAATTCCCGATAGGGAAGTCGAGAACGTTCGGGTTCGACTCGGGATTTCCGAAGCTCCCGAAACTTCCGGGCTACTGGAAGGCTTGGTTACCCTTAAGGCTGAGTCAACCTTACAGTCATACAGTTGCTCAAAGATCGTAAGAAACGAGCGTGGAAAAACAGTTTATTACAATGACTGTTCAATGGACTCTTGCAGCCGGCTTTCTGTATGCCGAGATTGGTGTACTGTTGTTGTTCTGTTTACCGTTTATTTCTGCTAAAAGGTAAATACTTGCAAATAGCGGATCTAGAAAACAGGGGCTTGCTGTCAGATCGAGCGCTTGGACTTCGATCGTTTGCAAAACCTGCAAAACACATGGATGACCATTTAATAATCGTTTTAAATTTTGCTTTTCAGATGGAACACAATTTTTAACTCAAGGATCGTGGCCACTCTGTTCGAATATGGAAATTTCTATTTCAACGTGGTTGTAATTGTGATGGCACTTCTTCTGGCTGGTATAAAAACTAAAGCTATAGTTGTGTTTGACTATGTTTGACATCCCTCCTAGGCTAGTACTGGTTTAGTAGCGTAAAAATTGAGGTGCAAGTAAATTTTCCAACAGTATTATCCTGTCGCATATATTTAGTATGGTTAAGTAATCTCTAGAAATTTTATGAAGGAATTCAAGATTTAATCTCACTTTGTTTCGAAATCTACTTCGTAAAATTAATTTATCTGTTTATCGCTTCCGGAATATTTTGTTACAATGGCCACGAGCTGTGTGAAACTCGTAGGATCGATAATTTTTATCGTCGAAAACCAAAGAAGAAAATAACTAAAAAAAGAAGGGTTGGGTTCCATTTTCTCAAAGCATTGGTGTGCAGATTCTATTCAACTTTTATTTTTAAAAATGTTTACTTTCAATTTCAATTTCAACTTTAGGGTGAGTCATCAGTTGCTAATTATAGAAAGGATGAGCATTGGTAGGAATGTTTGTAGAAATTTTTAAGCTGATGCAATCCTATTTTGGAAAAGTTGCATACATGTGCAAAGATGTTTTCACCATGTATGATAATATGATCCGTGTTTCCTGAAATATGCCTATAATACAAAGTTTGAAAGTGCCAATTCCGTTCCCATGTATGAGTTCCGCTGGGTATAGGACCATCAGGCTGGTACCAAAAATAATCAAACAAGGAAATTATATTAATTATATAATTTCCTTGTTTGATCAAACTCATCAGCGATTCACAGAGAAAAAACTACTAAAAGTAATTAATGTTGAATGAGTATAATATGCTTCAGTTTCTTAGGCTAAAACTGGTTTTATGAATTTCCCTAAAATATTTGAAAGCCATGGCTACATATAGATCATTTTCACTCATGAGGTCTGTAGCTATGCAAATTTATTGGAACATAAGAAAGTCATGCTGGGTAAAAAAGAGCTTAACTCCCACAGAATTGGTTTGGTACTCCAACATGGCTATCCTTTCATTGTTATGGTGTGAAACTGCTCTATGTAATTCCATATGTTCAATTTGATAAATCGTATGGCTCCAAATGTCGTATCAAATTTACAGTTTGCTAACCCTCAGCTGTGCACTTGTCCAAATATTTTGAAATAACTTGCCCGATTACTCCCTAAATTGGACTTCACCCAGAGCAATTGCTGTTACTTACTATTAATTTGTAGATTCTATTCGAGAAGCCAGAAGGTACAGCAAAGTTGATACTACACCTCAAGTAGACTTACACAACAACCCACAAGCTGAAATGATGGTCCAAATGAAGCTATTCCGTGCTCAGAGAAACCTTTACATCTCTGGATTTTCTTTGTTTCTTTTAATGTAAGTTAATATCTTGTTTTGAAGGTTAAAATCGTTTTTTATACATACCAGGCTAAGAAACGAGGGGGGGAAAAAATTCATGTCATATGCACTTTAAATTCATCTCCATTGTCTCCTAAAACTCATTATTAATTCACCAAATTTAATCAAAGGAAATCATGACGTTGATGGTGTTTGGATGTCTGATCTTAATTAGCATAGATTTTTACGATTTTATTTCTCCATTGTCTCCTTGGTTTTAGTTTCGATTTAGAAGATATATCAAATGCTCAAGACATTGTTTTACAGCTTGAAGATTGTCAAAATTTCTTTGCTATGCATCATATTTTTAATTCTCTTCTTGGTGTTTGGAAATTTGGTCAAACATAATTAAAATGGTTGCAATCATTTTCCTTGGCAGAGTGTTACGCCGTGTTGTAAGGCTTCTTTCCCGATATTCAGTTCTTGAGGCTTCTAATGAGGCCAGTCTTCGTCAGGCTCAGAATGTCTCAGAAGAATGCAAAAGACTGATGGATGAAAATGACAAACTTAAAAAGGTAATGTTGAAAGGTATGTAAGATAGGTCTTGGGCTAAACTCATCAAATTTGTTACAAGCATATTGCATCTTATTTTGATGAGTTCTTGTGCACACAAGGGCCTTGCAAAGGTAAGTTTTGCACAATCCGGTCACATGTGTGGAATTAATTATGCTGGGACGCAAGCTACACAGTGGGACTTTCAAAACAAAGGAAAGTCTGGCTGGACTGGTACGAGTTCCTTTGTTGTGGAAGTCCCACTGTGTAACTTGCGTCCCAGCGTAATTAATTCCATACCATGTGACCAGATCGTGCAAAGGGCCTATTCAAAATCCCAAATTTGGTATTGAAAAGTAAAGAGTATCACATGAAATTCCTGCTCAAATGCTTTAAGTCAAGATTTTTTTTATATATTTAGGCCCTCCTCCACAAACTTTAAAAGTAAGAATCAGCTTGCATGACACAATATACAGTACCACATGAAAGTACTGCTCAATAGCTTTAATTTGAATGGTCACACAGTAGAGTTCTTCTCTGAGAGTAAAATTCTCTGAAAACACTTTTAACTGTCATGACACTTTAGATGTGCTGTTTGCCTCAGTGTTATTAACAAAAGCTTTTTTTGTTAAAATAGGCTGTAGAAGACGCAGGAGGCAAAGCAGAGGAAGTGACGCAAGATGACGATAAACTTAACCAAGACTTGAAAGATATGAGGGAAGCTTTGGAGGAGAAATCCAAAAAGCTCGCAGAACGAACTGAAGGTGCTGCTAAGTATGATATTTTTAACACAGGGATCGTACTGTTTTAGAGCTGTGTGTTATGTCTTTAACTTATTAATAAGTGTTATAAAGTAAACATTATGTCAGGGTGTACATGTTGTTTAATTATTTTCAATTAAATATTAATTTTGGAAACCAAACCTTTGAATGGCCAACTATGATCTTGTCAGTACTTCAATGGTATTGAATGAGTTGCATGAAGCAAATTGCCCAAATTTCAGGTTTGAACATTTGTAGGCATGGTATTGCTATGTTACAGTCCTTAGAAAGACACTTTAATTTCACAGTTGCTCTCTCCACCCATATAGTACAAGCCCAGGTTGTTCGAAAGGTGGATAATGCTATTTACCGCATAAATCACTGTCCAGCAGATAGCATGGTTTGTTTTATTAGTACTCGTCCACTGGATAGCGATTTATCCAGTGGATAGTGTTATCCAGCCTTCCAACTACTGGGGCCTGTTGAATTTTTGGGCCACCTTGCTGGGGCGATGGGGAGGGGGGTAACTTGTTTTGACCTGAAATAAATGTGGGGTAGCATTACTTTTTGTTACGAAAAATTGTCTAAGCCTATTTCTAGAACAATCTAGAACCGGAAGTCATTTGCCGTGACCAATTTGTATAGGAACATTCCAGAACATTCTAATCCTTATGTAATTTCTCAGATTAGAAAATGTGTCAACTACTTAATTTAGTTCCAAATAGAAGTTTCTAGAACTTTAAGCCTCATGTATATTAGAGCGAGAGGTTCTGCTGTAAAAGAGATTGATTCAAATTTGAAGAAGCTTAGTGCTGTAAATTCGCGAAGTTATCTTACGGAAATAAATTAGTTTGTTGCTGTTACCAGCGATCCTGAGTTCTGTCTGGAAACAACCCTGCTCTACAACGATACTCGTAACACTTTTGACTAGTGTAACAACTGTGCTCCAGAATTGTTTACATTTAAACAATTTAAATTTTAAAAAAAATTGACTTAAATTTATTTTGTTTATTTTTTCTCATCATATCTGACATTATTTCACCCACAGAGCTTGAGAAAACAAAGAAGGATTTGGCTGCCTTGAAAGAACAAGCTGCTGGACTGACACGGGAATATGACAGGTTGTTGGAGGAGCACTCCAAAGCACAGGTGGGTGGAGAGGGAAGGGTTTATTATATGAAGGCCCCTGCCCAAAGGTTGTTATCTGGAGGACTACCCTCCCCTCCCTCCCTTCCCAGTGTCTTGCAAATCTTCAAACACTTTAGGACCCCATACTTGAATTCTAGCAAATGAGAATTTAACTTCAATTGGGAAACTTAGGTGTCAAATTTGTCATGATCACATTACATATTTTACCCAGACAGGCCTTACTAATAACATATTTTATTTGTTCTTTTTATTTTTTCCGGATATGTAGGCTCAGTTGGAGAAAGATGAGAACCAAACAGGAGAAGAAAAGAAAGACAACTAAAAGCATCTTCAGTACTCTGATTTGAGAGATGCAACCAGATGAATGGCATCACTAATATTATTATTAGTTTCAGTAAATGAGGTTAATATTTACAAGATAGTTCCAATTAATTAAGATCTGAGGGCAGAAGGTTGATATGTAATGTTTTGATTTGTACTCGCTGGTCAATATTATCGTTCTTCGCGTCAGTTGCACATGATAGAAATGATCACACCTATAGACAAGTCAACTATCTTTTGGATGTATCGCTATGACATATATAACTTAAATTAACATTAAGTGGCTTCCTCACACGAGTGTACCACATTGTAGTGAAAAAAATTTGTCAACTGGAATGACAGCAGTGTGTGAAAATCATTTTACGTGGGCTGCAGGTTTTGGTGAGGAAAAAACATTTGTTGGTTTTGTTACAAGTTCAGTTCATTTACAGGGAGGTTTATAGCCTAAAGACAAGAATTTCATGGTAAGAAATTGTTTCTCTTCATTTTCTTTCTGGTTACTTTTGACATTGTGTTTGTAGTTTTGGTCTGAATTACGTTCTTTTCCCCATTGTTGGCAAGTCACAGGGAAAAAATTGCAACTTTCATTTTATTTTGGTGTAAAAATGTGGTTTATGAAACATGAGTGTGAAGAGAAACAGTCTCATTTACAAGACTAATATTTTTAGAGAAAACTTAAATTTAGCGGACTTAGAAATGTCTTGAAACTCCCTTATTTATTTAACTTACAAGAAATAAATTGAGAAATTGTTTAAACATTTCAGATTTCATCACTTAAGTCAGGTTAAAATCAAAGAAATCCCTCAATTACAAATTCAAACCACAAAATTCAGTTGGAACAAAAATAGTAGCCAGTTATAAATTATGAACCAATTATACGTTTAATAAACTTTTTACAGAGTACTTAACTTTAGCTAGCATGGTATTGTTGTTAAATGAAATAAATGTTAGCTCCAAGACATTTCATTCATGTGTGGTTCTTTGAGAATGAAAATATTGCACCCATCTTACCTCTTTTTTCTACCTGCCCCACCCCACCCCACAAATATCTTTGGAGTCCAGGGGGGATTGTTAGTCAAGGCAAGACCATGAAAACAAGCAGAAGTCGCCTCCCAAGTGTAAACTTTTGCAGCTCAGTTTACTTTTCTTCACATTGACCCCTATTAAATGACCCCCTTTGGGGAGATGGACAGTGGCCCCATAATAGAGGTAAAAACAATAGAAAAGCTCTCATCGGGACTTGGATTACTGGAAGCCTAATAGGGGTCCAGGTGGCCGTTTAATAAGTGGCCGCTTAATAGAGGTTCGACTGTATTTCCCTCTGCAACCCCCAAATATAAGGCCATGAGCTAGGGTAAGGCTTTTCCCATTACAGTGTACTCCAGAGACGATGGTAAGTTGAAGACGAGCTTGAAACTGATAGCGAACACTTGGTTTTGAGAGGTTTAGAGTATCGTCATATTTACAGTATCATCTATCTGACGTTAACCTTTCAAATACAAGCTAAAAACAATTCTGAAACGTAAAATTCTTACGGATGATTAGCGAGTATTTTTACGATATATTCAGAGTTCCTTTCCAAGTCACAAACACCAGAGTTAGAATGCGCAGTATTGACCACGAACCAATCATTTAATTTACTCTCCTTACTTCAAGTAGAATAAACTTAATTACACTGTACAAGAAAAGAATTGCGAAAAATAAGGGAACCAATGTCACGGAGCTTTCATTACTCCACACATTGACAGCGAGTGTGCGCAGTCCTGAGCGGGAACCATTCATTTAATTTACACTTGTTTGTTCGGTTGGAATAAACTTCATTACGCTGTACAAGGAAAGAATTTGGAAACATATCAAGGCAGTATGTTTGATCGTTCCTTACTCCACACATTGAGTTTCACACGTGCACAGTTGATCCCAGTCTATCGAGACAGAAAACACCTCACGGTCAAGCCATCGTTCGTAATTGTTTTTAAACTCACTACTCAACTCGATCTTTTCTCCCAAAACGCTCAACACGTCATTATCCACGGGCTGGTATTCGTCTTCTTCGCCGTTGTCTCCCAGGCGATCGCAGATCTCTATACCATAACGACGGTTATTAAAGCGATCCACGCAAGTACGTAAGGCATTTTCTTCTCCTTGGAAATCCCATGGACGTGCGTCAAGATCTTTTGATAAACAACAACGAAGATTTACTAGTATTAAGAAAATGCTACGATTATACACGCGTTTCTCTACTAAGAGACATAAGGTGATAACTTGGAGTTTCGAAAGCAACGACCCTCGTTACTTTCGCTTTCAACAGCATATCGCTAGAGGCCTAATCAGCCTCATCAATCCGAGTTGAACTAAAGTTTTTTAAAAAAAAATCACTATTCTAAGAGGGTCGCCACACTCAAAACGCGAGTTGTTTACGAGCCAATCCACGTATAAATTTTCTTTGTTTTGAATAAAAATTGGTAGGAATCAGCCTTTGTCCTGCACGTATACAGCGAGATCAAATAAGTTTATGACGTAAAATGAACAGCCTCGTTCCCAGAGACCCTGTGAACGAGGTTGGATAATGAATTGTACGTTCAACACGAAACTCTAGGCTGATTTAGCAACAGGACGGGAACGTCCGATGACGACTGCAGGGCGCGCGGAATAACCTGGATTCTGTTCTAATTTGACCATATTTGGGTATTTGTACTGCGCGCCGTCGTCAAGTGACGTTTCCGTTCTCTTGCTAACTCAGCCTTCTGTTAAACCAATGACGCAGCAGAAATTTAACTCCTACCACCCTATTGAATACTCACCGTTGCCATAAGCCCAATCGTCATTCAGCCGGTGACGAACTTTCTGATAAATCGCCGACATCGTCTTCATGTTACTCTTTCGCCAATTTCTTCCTAAATACTTCGTTTGTGCCTTGAGTAACTGAAGGGGGAAAAAAAACCAGGAACTCCTTCAACTGACACAAACTTGTCAACCAATTAAAACAAGACACTAGGAGCTCTACGGTAGCTTTTACCATGGTTGGTGTACGTTTTGACAGTACTCGTAACATTGAAGATATCAGGAAGTTAAGCGAACCACAACGGCAACAGCAACGAGAACGTCACCAAACAAAAGAAGTCATGAACACAGCAATGGCGGTGCACGTGCGTTATAAATCTTGGTACATTTCTCAGCCGTCCTGTACAAAGCTGACCAAGTTCTGCGTATTTTACAAAACGCGAATGACGGTTGCTAATTTTTCGTATTTTCATTTGGAATTGAACACTGGCGTTACATATTTAGCTTGAGCAAGTTCTGACCAATAGCGGGCGTACTGAACAGATCTAGACAATTGCGAAATTCGAAGATAAAATATTAATTCGTTTTTCACTAGGCGTTGTCCTTGGGGTCGCCGTCGTCATTGCTTAAGCTTCCTGGATATTTGTAAAACAACACTGAGTCAGCGATAAAAGGACGATGGAAGTAAGTTATTTGCTTTGGATGAATCGGTAACGTGAATAAACTAACCTTGAGTACATATAGCTGAAGAAGTTCGTGTTTCACTTTTAGCACGCGCTTTAAAATTGGAGCAGATTTGAACACAACAAGCATCTGCAAGACAATTTTTATTAACAAAACAGACATTTTAAAGACACTGGACTCTTGTAAGTTCACTTCCAAGAGCAAACCGGTTTGGAAGCTCCCTGATATCACAAGAAAACAATAAACCATTGTATTTGAAAGACTGATACTGGACAAGAAAACGAAAACCTCGAGTACAACCAACGAAGCAAGATAAAATGCATGTTTACCATTGTTCGCGAGTGTTTCCACTTTGTGAGCTTCTGAAGAATGCGCGCAAGGTTGATACAGGAAAAGAGATTTCTCCAGCAGCAAGCTTCTTGATCAGCATTTTCCTTAAAAAAAAAAACACAGAGAGACGATATCAAGCTTAGACAACGCATAAAGGACCGGTGCAAAAAAAGCCTGAAGTAAAAGTACTTCTCAGTTGTTACTCACCAGGCTTTCAGCGGTCAATTCCAGTGGATCGCCTAATATACACGCTGGAAAGTCGAGCTGAGGTATTCTAAAATTCAAGGAAACACTAACTGTTGCACTACTATGAAAGAGGGCAGATAGAACATCGAGGAATAGTTAAGCTTTAAGGTAGGTAAAAACTCTAAAGGAAAGCTCTTAACGAGGTACAGTGAACTCTCATTATGGCAAACAATCTCAGGGGCCCGTTTTCGGGAAAGCCCCGGAAACGTCTCGGGCCCGGAAAGCCACTTTTAGTTAATCTGTATCTAAAAACTGAGAGGTGTATACGCCTGAAACTTCTTGAATGAAGCCCGGGATATGTGAATAAAACAGCTCTGTAATCATAAGGTTTGAGATTTTGCTACGGCTTTCAGGGTGCGAAAACTTTTCGGGACCTTCAAGAAACGGGCACAAGATGTCCGTGGTAACGAGAGAAGAACAGTTAACATATTATTTTGAGAGCATACGAAGTGTTCGCTATTCCGTAATAGCAATTGTTTCCATTCATTTCTTTGTAGTTTCAGCCAAGGGTTTAACTTGCGTTCGTAATAGCGGGTGTCTGTTATAGCGGAGTGTCCGCAAAGCGAAAATTGACTGTATTAGTCATCGACATCTAATTTCTCCTTGTAAAAACAATACCATGTCAAGCAGACGCGTAATGAGAATGACGAAAATAATCTATGAGGAGATATTGTCTTGATGAACTACCAAATTCTCATAACTAACATTAAAAGGAAAGTATGGCAGTTACTAAGGAAAACTGATATTTTGAACTTGGTAAGGGTCGGTGTACTTACGTGTTCTTGGCAGCGACGAAAGCGGAAATGTTTTGATTCAGGTACTTTAGAATGAGAGGAATACAGTTGGCAAACACAAGGTGCTGGCTCATGTACTCAAACTGGAAGTGAAACACACACAAAAAAATACATTGGATGTAACTACAAGTTCTGACATTACTAACGGTTTCTGTGACAAAAGACATCTAGTGGCGCCGGGACACAAACGAACTGTAAATGTAGTACAAATTTCTGGTGTAAACCGGGTTTAAGCCAGTAGCTAAACCTGTTACACTAAGTGTAAGTTCCGTCCTCGTGAACTGTGGCTCATTCTCATTGTAACAAGTACAATTTAGCTTCCACCTTGGAAATAGCATGAACTGGTCTTTTCAACTTCCTACAAGGCTACCGAAGTTAACACAAAGTCACCCGAGGACTTCCAAAAGAGGACGAAGATTTCCGAATATGACCCGACCTAGTCCAAAGTCTATTCCCAAACGCTAAGCTGTAGAAAATTTAAATCTGCCGAAGAAAATCGGGGTATTTAGAAGTTTACCGAAAAGTTTAGCCTGTGTACATCCGCCCCCTCACCTGAAAAAAAATCGGAGAGAGGTCTCTCTCCCCGATTTTTTTTAGAGGCGAAGTGTTGGAGGCATACATGCTACGAAAACTTTCTAAGCCAATCTTTAACCTCACCTGAAAAACATGATTCAGCTTGAAGTGTTTCAGCAAAAGAAAGAGAAATGCAGAAATGGCCTTCACTATGATCTCCTGAAACAAATTGGAGGAACCAAATTAGAGCTACATAAATCGTTTTATCGGTTTTAGCTGGATACTGCGAGAAATTCTACACCACACTACTTACCTTGTGTCTGTTGACATCAATTCCAAGTCTCATGGAAAGAAGAACTGTTGAACTAAAGAAAAGAAAAGAAAACGATAATTTATAAATTAAATTTCTCGCTTAACCGTCTCCGCGCCAAAATATATGTTTCTCTTTTGCGCGTTTTGCACTTCTCATCTATAGTCCACCACAAAAACGGCGGACTGTATTCACTCTAGAGGGATTCACCTCCAAGACTTTGTACAGTAAATGTCCTTTCCAACTATTTGTTCAAAATGCAAGTGCCTGTCTCAGCTGAAAAGAACACTTCAACAGCTCGTGGCCACAAAAAGCATCTACTAAGAACCTACAATAGATCAATTACTTTCTTCGTCCACGTCAATCTCACATACTGATTCAACTCCAAAGGGAACATAATAAAATGCTTTTTTTTTCGGTTTGTATGATGTAACAGAGTTGATGAGATATTACACTCCAAAAAATGATAGTTTCGTTAGCTAGAAAACTAAGACGTAGGAATAAGCCAACAGGGTACAAGGTTGGTTAAGACCTGGAAAGATTGACAAGGATTAACAAACGATAAACTTGAAAACTGAAGGCACGTCGCGCTACCGTAATATAGATCTGACTGCACAAAAGACAGTTACGTTGAACAACTTACGGCATATCCTGTGGAAACACATCTGCCAGTATATTAATGGATTCAGTTTTAGGTTTGGCCGTAGGTGCAGCAGCGAGGAGGATCTTTAATATGGCAATCTGTATGGAGAGGGAACAATACTTTTGTTACTCTCTCACTCTAGATCAAGGCTCTAGATATAGTTAATAGAGGGAATGGTTATGAAACCTGGCAAAGATTTTCTTTGCTGCATGTTCTTGTTAGCTATTTTGGGGGTTGACCCTGCATGAAACCTGGCAAAATACAAAAGGTGGTTGTGTGCTCATACAACTAACCAATAGAAGCATTGCGATTATGTAATTCATGCATAGTTTATGAACGTGAAACAAAAGATGTGCAGGGTTAAAGACCTTCCAACATAAATCGTAGCCTGTTTGTTTGCTTCTTTGATGTTTAGCGGGCTTCTTAACGCCAGGAACGATTGAGTGGAGGGGAAAGAGAGACGGGAACCCAGGAATAAAAGGGGCGGGAAGTCTACGGGAGGCGGTAGAAGCGAGGGCGGGAAGCGAAACTTCCGCTTTTACGGGGACTGCAAGAAATAGGAAAAAATTCGAAAGAAATTCAATATATTGCAATACAAAAGGCACAAAGAGGCGGGCGTCACAAAGGAAGGGGAGGAGAGTCGGGGGAAATATACGGGACTACAGAAAGGGGGATGCTCAGACCCCCTATCCCCCGCGTCCAACTCAGTGAAGAGCAAGACTTACCACATATTGTGGCAGGTTTGGAAGCATAGCTTCGTATAACTGTTCCACCCTGTTTGATGGGATGTTGACTTTTCCCTGCAAAGATGCAAAAGTTCGTCAGTTAACAATGAAAAACACAGAGAAGCTTGACCATCTTAGACAATCAAAAATAGCAGTCAAAATCGAGACCTAGTCTACTAAGGTTTTACTGCTACCCCAGTAAGGATTAACACAAATTATGTTCTCGGTCGTTTCCAATATCAAGCGAGCAGAGACCAAGGAGAAAGCGTCGGAAAACATGTAACCACGTAACCTGTGCAAAGCGCGGGAAACGTGTCGCAAGTGCCAAGCGCGGAAAAACATGTAACGGATGCTAAATTTACAAAATTATTATAAGTGATCGACATAACGACTCCTTTATTGACTAACCAATAGTGAGCTTAAGCAATGACAATGGCGATCCCGAAGACAACGCCTAGTAAAATTAATTTATATTTCACCTTCGAATTTCGCATTTGTCAAGATCTGTCCAGTGCACCTGTTGGCCTCAGAACTTGCTCAAGTAAAATATGCAATGAAAAATACGAAAAATTAGCCGCCGCCGTTTGCGTTCTTCAAGATACGCAGAACTTAGTCATTCGTTCACGTTGTTGTTGCGCAGAGGACGGCTGAGAAATGTACAAAGATTTATAACGCACGTGCACAGCCATTTTTTGGTGACGTTGTCGTTGCCGTTGTTGTCGTGGATTGCTTAACCTCTCTAATAGCGATACATCTTTAATTCATTCAAAAAAAAAAAAGAAAGAAGTGCAACATGTTACCTTTGTGAAGGGTCTGTTCATGGCGTCTTCCTCTTCCTTGATTTGAATTTCCGAGAGGGAAACATACATGTGCTGAAGGAGAGAAGAAAGAAGAAATTTAAAGAAATGTAAGTCACATAAAATTGCAGTACTAATCAGCCTGAGCTATTTAGTTTTATCTCTTACATGTACCAGCCTCGAACTTTAACCACAAATTCATTGTTACATTTAACAACAGCATTCGATAATACTATTGGAAGGTAAAAAAACCCAAAGATGTAATCATAAATATGATGTAATCAACCGAGAAGCAAAGGATGGCTAGGATTGAGGAAGATTAAGGCGGATTTTGAACGAAACAGTTGAGAACAGTAGCAAGTTTATTCACGAAGCGCCTTCCAAGACGAATCTCCATTGAAATCCCTCAAATCCGGGCTAAGTCGGACTGCGTTTCCGGGACTAAGGGAGACTCTGGAAACGAAGTTGGATTAAGCTTATTCACGGCAAACTTATGATTTCCGAAATTTTGCAATTACCCTTGAACTTTGACTTTGACTAGTCTCAAACTGTATTCTGAAATTAATAGAAGTGTACATAAGGAATAAAACATTGTAAACTTTTAATCCCTGATTAGTATTAATCGGCTTTCCGACAACAGGGGCCAGAGACACTAATAATCGGTTTTCGTCTTATCAAGACCTCCTTTAGGAAATAATTGTTCTAGTTTCTCCGGACGTCAGGAGGTAGCTCATGCACGTACGATTTTATTTACGTTATTTTCTGGCTAAACTGGCTAGCTAAACAGTAAGGTCAAAATTCGGTGTTTCGCTTCGAGCATGCAATTGCGTTTTGAGTAGTTCATAGACTAGATTTATCTGCGAATACCTGTGAACTGTGACCCGACTTAGCTGACAAAATTACGACACACTCAACAACCGCCAACGAACCTCCAGACAAATCTACATCCCACAATTTTGATTTAAGTTAGTGTACATGTAAACTGTTTCGAAACTCAGTTTTTACTTTTTGCGCAAATTACTTGACACTGGATTACTATAAAATCGCCACATTTTGTGCCAAGTTCACCCAACGTTTAATTTTGAGTGTCCGTGACATCTGTACCAAACTGTTATGGATCTTTCTTTCTGGAGAGGAGCCATTGTTACGAGCAGTGTCTGCTCCATATACCTTTTGTTCAGCAACGCTTGTCGTCCCATCCACCGTTATTACAGGGCTCAAGCAATCACGACCGCGAACCCGAGGACAACGCCTTGTGAAAAATTACTTATTTATCTTCGAATTTCGCAATTGTCTTGATCTGTTCAGTGCGCCTTTTGGTCTCAGAACTTGCTCAAGCTAATTATATAATGCAAGCGTTCAATTACAAATGAAATTACGAAAAATTAGCCGCCGCCGTTCGTGTTCTCCAATTAAAATATCCACAACTTAGTCATTTAACGTTGTTGTTGCACAGAGGACGGCAAAGAAAGGTACAAAGATTTATAACGCACGTGCACAGCCATAGTTCTGCTCATTCTCCATGCCGTTGCCGCCGTGGTTTGCTTAACCTCTCTATTCAGTTAAATTTTAAAAACCAATATTTAATTATAACTTTTTGCCTACAATCCACACCTAAAGTGATCGAAAACGCTTGCATTTGAAAATGCTGCCCAGAGTGGAGACATTTGTAAACGGAGTCCTATCCTATCAGTGATGACCCATGCCAGCGAAAAAGAAAGCTTTCGGAAACGCGGACGTGACGTACTCGCGTACAAACTTAGTTATAATAGCCTTTGTTTAAGTTCGCTAATTACAGTCAATGAGAGTTGAAGAAAGCTTTAGCCCAACTCAGTCGACTCTAGTTTTCGTTTGCGGGTTTAAAAATATATCATCATTTGTTTACCTTCTTGAGAATTGACAGTCCTTCGTGTATCGGACCAGGAAGACCAGCAATTGTTTGGGAATCTCTGCAAAGATAAAAGCGAGATTATAACCGGAGCTCACAATCATAAAATTTTAATTTCTTCTTACAATATCGATACTTTATCTAGCAGAAAGGTGATGGGATTTTAAAAAATCATCGGCTATGGGTTATTGCTGTGATTTACCTACTAATTCTAGGAATTAAGTACGGAAAATTCACTAAAACATTCAAACACCAAAACAACTGAAATGATCGCCTTTCAAAACGGAATAATCATAGCCCGCGCGCAGGTTCTCTCGTTTGGGTTTGCCCGAGTCTGACAACCTCGTTTATAGGCAGATATCTTCTTACATGGAAACACTATTAATTTTCTGATCTTCAACACAACTCATTACTGACGACAGAAGCAATTTTTGATGGTTATCGTTATTACGTAGCCAAGATGGGGATGGTGGCCAAACCAAAAAGCGAAGAAAAATAAACTGCGGCTGTGCAGTTTTATCTTATCTTAAGCAAGTCAAAAACAGAGAGAGTGGAGGCAGAACAGTTGGCTATTTACAAGTATGACCGAGGAGTTGAAGTAAGGTCAACCGAGAAACAACAACTGGCGACCACCGTATTTCAAGTCCGGCGCCCTAACCACTCGGCTGCGCTGCCTCCCCGAGCGACGGAAATGACTGAGTGTGCCACGTCTTGTGCAGAGATTATAGACTTGTTACAGATTTAAGACACAAGTTGAAATTGTCACGAGCAATATTATACAATTAAGAAAACGACTTCAATATTGAGCGCAGCAATATTGCAAAGTGTCCTGACTTTGACTTATACTTATGAATTAGTTTTCAACCAAGCATTTACGTTGTCAACGTTCGCAGGTTTCTTTTGAGATACTCTAGAATTCCCGAAAAGAATCCACGAAAATTTCCGATTTGCATGATAACTTTCAGTTCAGTCTCCGGATGTTTTGGCCACATTGCAGGTGTCCTGGATTGTTCTCCACCTGTAGATTGGTTGCTAAGAGATATAGCTTACCGTGACGTGCATACTACGTCATCAACAGTCGAACTCTTAACCCAACCTAGAACCCAGGCTCTCTCTCCTTTGCCTCCCTTGTTGTTGTGGAGAGGGACAAGGGAGGCAAAGGAGATAGAGCCTGCGATCGAGGTTGCTCTAAACCTCAGGGCCGGGTTGTTCGAAAGCCGGTTAGCGCTAATCGAGGATTTAAGTCAACAGAGGTCTTAATTTCTTTTGAATAAAAGTGTTTTCCACTGCCAACTTCTTGTGGAGTCGACATTGGTCAACGCCAAAATAGCGGCCTGGAAGAGGCTAACGCCAAAACTGCAAGGAAGTCAAGAAAATAACAACAGAAATTTTCACTGAAAAGCTACCAAACTGAAATTAAAATTTACGTTAATACTGGATCAGCTTAATCGTATGTTGAACAGGGCCAAGGGTTTGTTCTCCGAAAGTGGACCAACTGGCGTTTAATCAGATTTATACGTTAGCCCAGGTCAAGTTTTGAAAAATACGTATTGGTTGAAGTTAAAAATGAAGCGACAAAAAGCAGATTGAAATTGTCATTGTTTACCAAGGATATTAAACTGAACATTTACATAGTTTGATAACTGTGACCTGATCCCACAAAACTTAAAAATATGTCACTCACGTACTTGTAGACAGTGAAATTGATATAACCTATCATCGCAGAAATTTTTGTTATTGGTTTGTTTGGAAGTAAAAGCCTTTTGTAAGTGAGAGTAAGTGTTTGCACGAACTTCGATTAAAAAAAGGAATGTAAGTTTCGCAAAATGATTTCTACTTGCTGCGAATGAAAGCGACAAACTTGTGTTTTAGCACGTATCAGTTTACGCCCAGATTTAGAAAAGACGTTATTTTCACCTCGAGAAGGGAAGGAAGGATTTGAACACTATACGATATATTAAATTAAAATCATGTTTATCGAGTTACTTTAGGGGACATTCGTAGACCGAAATAGGTCGCAGGCGGGAGTCTGTCGGCAAACTAAAAAAAATGTCTATTTTTTAACACCTGATGATAGGATCAAAGCTAAGGCTGAACTGTCGAGAATAAAGTGTTCTGGCTGAAGCATTCTTGTCGAAAAAACTCAGGACTCGGTTATAAGTGCAAGAGAGCGGTTTAAAAAGCAAGCCGGCTACGGAAAACGAGTAAATATTTGTAAAAACATCTCGCTGTTACGTAATCTCCATGTCAGGACTATCTTACAACTGCATGGCCGGGACGAATATAAAAAGAACAATGTTTAAGTCCAAAACGAAACATGGAAAATTTACTATCGTGGTTTATTTTCATTTTTGTTTTGCAGAGAACGGTTAAGAAATAGACCAAGATTTACAACGCACGTGTAGAACCATGGTATTACTCGGACTATCTGCTTCGCGCACTCAGTGGTTTTAGTAAAAACAATTTGTAGATTTTAACTATTTGTTTAGCTCGTTTTTACCATACAGGACAGCTACGTGTGAGCAGTAACTTCAACTCAATAATTTGTCCCAAAACAAGATAATTTCAACTTAGCAAAAGACGTAAACTTCCGGCTAAAAATAAATATAAAACGATAAGTCAACTTCTTTCTCTGACACGTAACCTGCGCGCCAACTGTACAACAATGGTTTAGGAGAAATAAGCTTAGTTCGTTCGTTAGCGAGATGTCCTGCTAGGAAATTCCTTTGGTAGGGAGAAGATTTTTAATCCACAAGATAAAGAATCTAGTAATGCTACTAAGATATCCAACGGTGTTTCCAAATGCTTAAAATTTCTAGTTTAGCCTTCTTTCAGGGAAAGGACTCTAAAGCAAGTTATTTTTAAAAAATACTATACTTAGAGAGGAAGCCACATCAGTCTATCCTCTATCCTAGTCGAATTGGAATTTGGAGTTGTTGGTTTTTGTGGAGGTAGGAAAACTGGAGAACCCAGAGAAAAACCCTCAGAGCAAGGCGAGAACCAACAACAAACTCAGCTCACATAAGGCACCGAGCCGGAATCGAACCAATCAATCAATCAATCAATCATTTTTTATTTCTTAATAAATGTTCATTTTACAGTTGGACTAGCTCGCGGATAGCTATGGTAGTCTAGGCGGGCCAGTCTATGTGGTGGGAGGCGAGCGCTCTCACCGCTGCGTCATCCCTGCTCCCCTAATTTTGACTCCAGTGGAGGTTAGCTTCTAGTGAATAGTATTTCAAAACAGTTGATAGAATATATCGAAAACGTGGGGTAAATTATGGTGCCTCGCATGTTGATTCTGTCTGATCTACCCCGGCAAACCAAATAATTTGACCTCAGCTGTACAACTGATCTCTGTATCAAATTTGAGAGAAGTTGTTGACATGTTTGGAAATCCTAGCTGATTCAAAACACATCAACAGTCATGATCTATTTGTAGATACAGCATTCACCTCGAACTGTTATTTTTAAGGACAGGTGATACATGTAATTTAATGAGCCCTGAATGTGTCAGTGTGAAGGTCGTAGTTTCAAGGACGGAACACCTTCAAAAAGGCAAAATATTTGAAAAAACTGAATGCAAAATGAAGAATTTTTTCATATAAAACGTACTGCTCATTTAGCTTCACAATTTCTGTTTCCCTTCTCCCTTTTATTCTCATTTTGTTTACCCATGGAGACGGTTTTCTTATCTCGCTAACCCTTAGAACAAAAAGTCTGCATCTGCCAGTAAAACCTTGATTATATCCGAAAGCAAAATACGAAATACAACTTCAACACAGACGACCTTTTCATGACTTCTTTACAGCACGGAACACAGTAAAACAGCTTTTTTGTCTACTTAAAACTACCAAGGCCGTAACCAGTATGAGGCAAACCGACGCACTTGCCTCAGTCATTTTTTTCCGTGATCCCAGAGTTGTGTTTAAATGCACTCAACATAAACAACTTAAATACCTAATTTATTCATAATCAAGTTATTCTGGCTAAGGCCCTGACAGCAAACGAACGGACAAGGTTTTGAAACACTACGACAGTGGGAAAATTGTAAGTACATCGAGTATGTATCACAATTTTGAGTTGCCAAGGAGTGTTGGCGTAGATCTATTGCAAAGAAAAACGATATTAAACACAACAGTGTTCTAAGATGACGACTTAAAGAAGTTTTTCTCAGCTGCCTAGCACTGTACATTAGGATGCATGGAAGTTGTAAACGGCTGAGTAATGGCTGAGCCTATCTGGGCGTGTTAAAAGTCCACCTGTTTACTTCAAAAGTTTAGCCTAAATTTTTCAAGTTCGCTGTTTGTAATCCGTGTCAATCTTCTCCATCCTAAACCATCCTTGTTCCTTTGTGGTTTATTATTATCTCTTTGTTGCTTTTCCATCTTTCCTTCAACTTAAATTAACTTTGTACGTGGCCAAAATAACAGAAAATGTGACTAAGCTTCTTTAACCGAAGGAAAGTAGTAATAGTTATCATAGGCAGTTCGCGTTAAATAATGGCTTCTACGATGAAAGTAAACTTCTGCAACACAATGAATTAAAACGTGAATCAAATTTGAGGTACTTCTTTTCTTGACAAAGCGACGAAAGAAGAACACGAACAGTTACGTGGCCTTACTCCATCGTTTTTGTCAAAGCTTTCTCTTTTCATCATCAATCTGCCACGCATTTATTTTCTCGTTTACAATAAAGAGTTACCTTGTATCCAACAGGATAAACCACAACAGGTTTGAAAGAAAAGGTTAAGGCGGGTTTTTTTTTTTTTTTTTTAT
>Ga0126338_10000494_pt1 | contig 21410 bp, 10 predicted proteins | sample OrbCmetagenome_2_FD_92529 | JGI IMG/M metagenome (GOLD analysis project Ga0126338, IMG submission 92529) | Coral microbial communities from Petempiche,Puerto Morelos, Mexico - Orbicella C C metagenome | ecosystem: Host-associated > Invertebrates > Cnidaria > Coral | place: Petempiche,Puerto... | reverse complement strand
TTTTTAATTTTTTTTTTTTTTTTTTTTTTTTTTTTTTTTTCAAATAATCGAAAATTATAATGCTTTGCATTCTGTGAAATACTATATTTTAGAAAGTTCATTCATATTGTACCTGTTTTCTGAAGACGAAGCTACTGAATACAGCAGGGGTGACCATGTCGTGATATATATAAGAAACAGTGGTGGGTACATTGCGGCTGCACTCATCTAAAAATATAAAGAAGAAATAAGCCAATACAAAACGCGACCAGAAGTTTACAGTACAAAGCCAACACCTACATGGAACATAACGACAAGTCCTCGCGAGTAAATTTGATATATATTGCGCGGATCTCAGAATCTATCGTTATAAACAAAATGAGTTTCGTTAAGTTATGAATTTTACAAACCGAGAAAACCAACAGCTGTCTGATTAAACTACATCCCAATTAGCTTTATGCGCTTTTCATTCAAATGCGCACGCAAATTATTTATCCATAAATAATAATTTGTTTTCGTGCAATTTATGACTTAGTGTTTTTTAAGTATAAAGGAGAATATTTCTTATTTAGCATTTTCTCGAGGATTCTCGTTATTAAGATGCAAAAAAAGGTAAGAATCTAAGGTAAAGTAAATTGAGGACATCGCATCTTTTTCAGATTATGCTGATAGTAGTGTGTTATACAAATGTTCATAAACACCTACCTGCTCCGTAATTCACTCACCGCCAGCTTCGCCTGCGTACTGAGATTGACACTAGAAGCGCTCGACAGTTCTGAAATAGCTTACTCAAGTCAGCGGTTGCTTCACGGTCGTATTTCTTTGCTCTATTTCAGAGTTGGCTTGTTTCAATTTATTGCGAGTTGCCTCATTTACACTTCCCAGGTTGATTTTATTGTTTTTAATCAATAATTGATTAAACCGGTTCCATCAACATGTTTAGGGTGGTTTGCTAAAAAATGGTAACAGGTCAAACAAAACCACTCGAGAATCCGAAAAGTTTTATTTAATGGAAGCCATCTTATGCAATGATAATAATTTTAACTCAGCTCGATTAGCTTTTTAAATCTCCTGAGTAAATTTACTTAACTTTTTTTATTAATATATTATTTTATGTAAGCTACCTTTAATTATTATTTGTTAATAAAGCATATGTTTTGTTGTATCATAAATTCAGCTGGACACCGCTGATTTTGCCTCTCGTTGTTCAACCTTGTTATTAATTAAACTCCTTTAAATTTTGAGCATTCTCAATTCAGTTATCCAGCTAGCTTTTCATGTACAGAAAATGCAATTTTGCGTAGCGCTGTTCTACAATTAAGTCGAGGAATGATCATAGGAAAAGTATTCGTATATGGCTCAACCGATGTCTTCAAAATAAAGGTCTTTCAGTGTTAATATTTGTGAGTGTTAGTGTATCACGAAAATTTTCTCTGATTCAAGATTTTTTTTGTCACCTGTCACCTTTACAATACAGAACTATCCTATTTAGAACACCTTGTTGTTACCAAGAAAGTTCAGAAATGGCTAATTCAATATAAGTCTTACCGAAGAAATTTCTAACCCAGTCTCGCACCCCTTTCAGGAAACATAGGAAAAATAGAAGAGCTGTGAATAGTCAACCTCTATCATTTTTTTTTTCTTAAGCCTATTCACAGGGTTCCTACCTTTATCGCGTGTGATTTGTGTTTTGTGGCGGGCATTTTGAAGTTTAAATACAAGGTCTGCTAGTACGAGCTCTGGAACTGAAAATTTAAGAAGTCTTGGACGAGCGAGAAAATTCGCGGCAAATTTTTGGGGGATCCCATCGCTCATCTTAGAGCAGGGTCCGAGCGATTTCCGATTTTTGAAACATCTGAGTTGTTTGTCACAGCATCATCGGTTTGTTATTCAGTCAGTGGTCATATATTTGACAGTGTTTTCATAATGTAACTCACGTTATGCTCACTTGGCTAGCTTTCAAGCAAAAAAAAACTGGTGAACCGACCCGTTCCGAAAACGCTCGGCATCCTTTTATGTGAGATGAACGTAGAAGACATGATTACTTCCACACCTTTCTTTCAGTACAAAACAAGGCATTCTACAAACTTTGTTGTTCGCGAAGAGTAAGCACCCGAATAGCAAGTTATGGCAATTCTCTTCCCCAGTTTCCACACTCTCCGCTGGGAACGTCTGGAACCATGAAACCCATTTGTGGCCCAGGAAGAACAGCTTGCACTTTAGACTCGCGATTTCTGTTACAGAAACCCGAATATTTAACTGCGGTAGCGAGTTTTTCCTGCCGAGGTTTTGAGTGTTAGCCCGCATTGTGAGAGTAAAGTGGGAATAGTTCATAGCCCACGCTGCGCTCGGTCGGTACTGTCACGAACTCGGGCCGATATTCTTGTGCTTGGTTTGTAAGTGGTAAATAATGACTACCCTTAAAGGCTCCATGCCGATCCGAGATAACGCCGAAGAGTGGTTCTATAAATAAACCAGCAGAAATGTCTGTGGAAATGCGTTAGATATATATAAAAGTCCAAGAGAAATACTGAGAAAAAATAAGAATAATCCCTGAAAACTGCAATCCTTACAAGATTGGAATCAGTTCAAATTTATACTTTTAACCCTCTTTCTTGCAAACAAGAAATTAAAAAAATTTTATTGAGTATATTTTATCTCTTCACCTTGCGGCGCAGGTTTGAAAGTCTTTTAATTATGCAAATATTTGAAGTCATAAGCGATATTAGTATCGGATATACATGTAGAATGTCTCGTTAAGTGGTAAGAATCAGGTCAAATTAATACAACAATAGTTAATCCTCATAAATCTTGGGTGCTTCCTGTAGGTTTGTAAATTAGTCATGTGAAAACCCTTTAAAATAATATTGAAATTAAACAGCCAATCAAATTTTGCAAGACGCTTGAGTTCCTGCGCCCAACTTAATGTTTTGTATAACATTTACCCCGTTTTTAGCTGTGCGCCATACCATACATGATTATTCTCCATAGATAAACATTGCATCCGTGGCAATGCCCTTAATATTTTCTCTTGCTTGGATAATTTGGAAGCTCTTACCTGGAACCCTGTCGGCTGAGTAAGTTTATTTAACGCTACAAAATGTATTGCAATATGGAGCTAGCTATAATGAGTTAAGCTTCCCTGGGACGCTTTCAAGCACAGAATACTTATAATGAATTATTGCAATGAGGTAGAATTGAAGTTAAGAAATACTTGAAATCGATGATCGGTTATACAGAGCTTATATTTTGCATGGCTCTACGAAAGTTTAAAATAATATTTTATATACGGCATATATACACAGTAATCTTTCACTAACCAAAGAGAACTACTGAATCAGTCATAATCACAATATTACCACATTTAAAACATGTTTTTTTAATTATTTAAACCTCCAAAGGCCTGAAAAAGAAGGAAAATATGTCATTTCTTGGGATTCTTCATCTGAAAGTTTATCAAAGCTTTAAAGCAATCTGCAGGTTTGCTGCGTTAAAATAATCCACAGATGTGAAAGTCATCCCAACACGTATTTATGTCTCTCAACCCTTGAACTCCGACGCGTCAGTGCCAGTTACATGTTAAACACGGTCAAGTAAAGCTTGTTAAATCGAGTAGAAACTGAAAAGTCATATTATCTCTGTTCAAAAACAGGACATAAATTACATATGGAAAGAGCTTCAAGGCTTCCCTTGGTGTTTTTTCTTCAAACAAAATACAGACTACATTTAGGTTAAATTATGAATTAAATGGTCGAGTGACAATATTTTATTCCTTATATCAAAATCCAGATTTCCCCATCACGTATCTATCACAAATGAATTTAACAAGAAGAAAATAGTTGGATTGAGCACATTTGTAAATTTTCAGCGACGGTCGTATTAATAATATAGCAATTAATCAAAATTGATGCGTATGTTATAAATTTAAGCACCAGTGAGACATATTACAGAATTGTGGCTAACCTTGAAAGCTCTCTGCCATATCATGTGGCTTTATAATATGACCAGTCGAGCTGTCTTGTCAAAATATTTGAAATCTTAACAGACTAAAAACAATTACTACCCACAGTGAAAATGATCATAATATTTGCTCTATTTACTGTAATATATGTACTGTAATATATGTTTGATTGTCGATTCTCAACGGTCATGCTCTTAACGTTCTCAATAATATATTAAGTTGCATTGTATTTCCAATTAATTTTTGCGAAAGCATAAAGTACAATTTAATTGCCAATTTCAGATACAGTGAAACTGCAAAACAACTTTACGACATAACAAATCCTGTAAAGTATGAGAAGTATCTTCGGCCTTACCACAAAGGTGAGATGGCTGTGTCTTCATGTTGCCACGCTGTTACGTAATTTACCGTAATCCTATAAAGTATAATCGTTTATATGCTGACAGATGGCCCAGTGACTGTTGAAGTTCGAGTAACGGTGGTACACTTTGTTGCAGTGAGAGAGATGAGTGAAGTAAGGAACAATAAATTTTGTTGTTATTTTACGTTTGCTCCTTCAGTGAAATTTCAGATAAAAGGTACAGCATAGTTACAGTAGTTAGTTTTATAGGATCAACAACAACAACGAGAGGAATTCTGGGATTATAGGGCATGAAATACCGATTCCATTTTACCTGGAATGAGGAATTTGTTCTCTTACTTACAAGGCTAGATTTTATTTCACTGACAATTCACTATCGCCTTTCCCTTTACAGCCGTCCTCCAAATCGTAAAGCTCAGCAATGTATAGTAAAGCCTTCATATGGCCCATCAAAAATAACAATTATCGATGTAAAAATGAAGCAATACGGCCGTCCACGATAACAGCATTTATTTGTAGCAAACGGAGACGACAACAAAATGAAAAGGAAAATTGCAATATCAGTTGACATCTTTAAATTGGGTACTTCAGTAGTAGCCCAAACACCTAAACTGATTAGCTATACATGTTCGTGAGCAACTAGTCAAATGTCCATATGCATGACTCAATTCGTTACCATGATATAATGACGACAGTTTTGTCTCTGCAGAAATTCTTTCAAATAGACTTTTGTTGCTTGTTTTCTTTTTTGTGATATTCTAACTTGTACAGGATTTCATGTCTTTTCTAATACAAGTATGACAAGTATTCTAGACGTCTATTCATCATAACTTTCAGGAGTTCTCATTGGACCTAGTCATCTGGCAACTCTGGAAGGATCCGCGGCTGAACCATTCTTTAAATTATCCAATCACATTACCTGGTGACGCAAAGAAGCTGATATGGCTTCCTGATACGTTTTTTCTTAACGTCAGGAGTGCTACTATCCATGATGTAATCGCAGAAAACAGTAAAATTGTCATAAATTCGGATGGAATTGTCGCCTACAGCACAAGGTAAGATACGTTTTCTAAAACACTAAAAATTTCCCTCCGTTCCTTTTATTTCGTTTGATTTCATTTCATTTCATCGGCAATCGACTATAAATAGGGAAACCTTTTCCATGATAGTCCCTAGCTCAAAGGGCCATTAGAGACTTAGTTACCCACTTAACGATGGCTCTGAAGTCGAGCGGAATATTGGATCAGATCGAGACACGATGGTCTAAAAGTAGATGTAACTACAAAGACAAAGTTGTGGTAAGTGGAAATTGGAAATTCGTAAACTCTTTTGAAAATGAACTTTCTCTCTTGTGCATTTATTTGTTTCTTGTTTATTTACTCCCTCAACATGCCAGCTCTCCTTGTAACAAATTCTCGCTCACGCAGTCTGCAGTAGGACAACTAGATTTCCCTTAAATTGAGCACTAGAAACTATGAACCTAACGGAAGAAACCTTGATTTCAATTTGAAGTCTGCAAGAAGAGATTCGATGTTGTTCTGTATTCCCCGCGGTATCTTCAGCTCAGCTATTTCTAAATCAAGTAAATAAACGAAGGCGCTAAGGATCTGAGGATTCCGATTTTCCCAAAACTAACTTTTACAGACTAACCATTACTGCCGGATGTGCAATGGATTTGGCTGACTACCCACTAGATGAACAAACCTGTGACTTGGAGTTATCAACCTGTTAAGTATTGAATTCAAATTTTTAGGGCACTTCTCTCTCCTCTTCTTTACTATCCTCGTACATTTCTATCCTGAATTCGAAGTTACTGTGTTGTGATTTCGAACACACATTCTTCCTCAGACGCATATACTGCTGACGAGCTGGACTACAAATGGTTCGAAAGTAATCACCACATAGATGTCAAGGATGAACATTTGGCAGAGCTTACTCTCACAAACACGGAAGCCATTAAAGATGTTGAGACTTATGCAGACGGTGGGTCATAAATATTTGATTTGTTTTTTGTCAACTAAAGGTGTAAAAATATCTGAAACTTTTAACTCTCATCAAAGCTACCGTAAAAAGATTTAGGAAGACTTCATAAATGTATATACCTTTGATCTAAAAAAGCAAAAACCAAACTACAATCAGCATATAATTGGTTATTGTTCTTACTGTCTTAGGTACCCACTCTAAACTTGTCGCTCGCTTCTGGTTCAAGCGCCGTCTTGGATATGCTTTCCTTCAAATATACATCCCCACCATCATGCTGGTGGTCCTTTCTTGGCTGTCTTTCTGGATCCCCAAAGACTCTGTTCCAGCCCGAGTGTCACTCGGAAGCACTACTGTGCTATCAATTGTAACATTCACTGGCTCGTTCAGGAGCTCTCTGCCAAAGGTCTGTTCTAAATCAAAGAGCTACTTTACGAGCAACGAATGTGAGACTTACATGTGCGTACTTATGTACTCGTGCAAAACAGTCTCTTAGGATGCAAATTTCCGTAGAATAATGTCATTTATGATGCAATACTGACACTGAGAACTACATTTTATGATATGCAGTAAGCATGGGCCATGAACTCTTCAACTTCAGCTTCCTTTTTGTAGAAAAATAGGAATTTATGCTGCATGCAGAAAAGCTCAGCGGGTAAAATATAACAAGGAAAGGCGTTGTTTATACACCTGCAGAAGCTACCTTCTTCTAACTTGTCGATCCTTCATAACATTATTCATTCCCTGGTAGAACAAACTGAAAACCATGCTTTTTTCTCGTACTATAATCATAATTCTCCCAGTGACACAAATATAGGACTAAATAAACCTATTTTATCTTGGAGATTTTGTACTTTTACTTTTGGATTGATGAAAACAGTGCATGTTAATGAAAATTTCACTCAGCTAAAACGTTGGGTTTTTTGCCAAAGTAACCGGCAAAAAAATTCAAAGGAATGTCAGTATTTATCCTTACCCTCTAGTCTTCCTTTTTTGTGCTCGGCTACTTTTTTTCAATCGCTTAAAGTGATTTTTAGGACTTAAAGAGTTTTGAAACCAAAGTGTGTAGCTCACTTGGTTTAAAGTAATTCATTTTTCATTAACATCGTTTACATAAATCTACAACCATATTCAACATGTGAATTACATGTACATTTGGCAAAGTTTTTAATTCCACTGAATAAGACCAGAAGTTTGGTAAGAAATACTTCTATACAAAATTGTCATCGACGAAGCTCTAGTTTAACTTTCAATGGCTATGACGAATGCCGTTGTGCAAAACCTAGTCCAAGCTATCTATGGCACTGTATGGCGCAAAAGTACATGTAGAACTGACTTAATCTGTTGGTACTTTTGATCTTACAGGTTTCCTATGTAAAAGCAGTGGATATCTATTTTATTGTATCCTTTGCTTTCATTTTTGCTGCGACCATTGAGTATGTCCTGGTCTTGCTTAACACTGGGCTAAAGCGTCATTTGTCAAGCAGTAACGAAGACGTAAGACACAACGAAAAGGTGAAAATTTCTTGCTCATTTTGATTAACATAAAATGCTTTACATTTGCCGCTGTGAGACAATATTTCCAACTTCGTGATAGGTGGTGTTACTTTTAATTACTGTTAAAATATAAAATATTTAAATATGTTTACATCGTCCACGTATTAACTAAAGTGTATGGTAATAGGTTTAAGGTGGCTCAAAACAGTTTCGAGCACTTTTCAAGACGCAGATTTTGATGGATCAATATCACTCTTTATCAGTTGTTGCTGCAGTCATGGTATCAAAAAACTACCCAATCAGTAGTGAGCACGTCGTCATAATTTTCCTGGCACAATAGGTTATCATTGTAACGATATGACCCGCAAAACAAAAACAAAAAACCCATCCTTTTACTTATATTTCAAAAACGGCACGGTGAAACTCTTTTTTCATATATAATCGAAATTTGATAGGCAGGATGAGATACAACTTTTGGCAAAGTTTAAAAAATTCTGAAGATTGGGTTCAGATAGAGCTACCTGAAATTTTCGAAAATTTAAGGTGGCTCTGAACCCCATGAATACATCAGTCTTTCTCTCGCAAATGTTTATAGCATTGAGTTCATTCAGTTCAGTTCAGTTTGCAAGCTATAAAGTCCTTCCAAAATTTGTTTCTCATATTGTTTTGATTGTTTTAATCCCAGGAAAAAGAGCATCGCCCAACTGAAGAAGTAAAAGAGGTTGGAGAGGAGACTGTAAACAAGCCAAATAAAGGCCGAAGCAGTTCGATGCAAACAGCTAAGACATACTTGCAGTACGTCTTAATCAATAATGAAGCCAGTTTTATCGATAAAGTGTGCCGCTTCCTTTTTCCGTGTTGCTACGTCATTTTCAACTTGATTTACTGGACCTATTTCGAGTTGGCATCATTTGGAAAACACCCTCCCGACGAGTAAACACCAAGTGAGAAGGTTCTTCGGGAAAGAGTTAACCCTTAATTATAGACCGAATGAAAGGGTGACCCACAACAGTGGTCTTGTACTTTACCACTCCTGATTTACCAGTAACTGGTCTATATGTGCGAATGGAAATGACGGTTTTTTTTGTTTTGTTTTGTTTTTTTTTTATCATTTAGCAACTACAACGAAAACCATGGCTCCTGAGCTAAGTGAAAAAATTTTACATTTTTGTCGGCTCGACGAAATATATTCAAGTTTCTGTTAGTTGTGATGAAACTAGGGAGTCTATTATGTGGCAAAACGTTATCTCAAGTGAGTTGTTTCACGAGCACTCCGTCTTATTTGCTTGACGGAAGGAGAAAAAGAACACAAACAGCAAACTAAAAAAATAAAAACAAAAATAAAAACAAGGTTTTTTCGATATCAACTCAAAATTGAGAATCACTGAAAGCGTTAGTAAAGGCCACAAATAAAACAAGGGTTTACATGTACCTGTTTGTTTATTTGTTTGGTTGTTTGTTTGTTCTTACTGCTTGTTCTTGAAGTAAGAGAAAAGTAGAACACGCCATCTGACGCGAGATGGTCAAGAACCCAGTTCCCGCCTAGTAAAACTGTAGCGTTTTTCCAGCGATGTTTTACCATGCGTTTGTTTCCGTGACCGAAAGAAACTGGTAACGAAAGAGAATCCAATATGGTGGAAGCACTCTCTTTTGAGCGGATTTATATCAACATATCTTGACACCAAAGCTACGACAAAGACGCTGTTTATGTTGTCACTAGTGCTTTAAACGAGGTTTACTTCTTCTAGTCGGATTTAGGATGAAATAGCTACAGCCGGCTATAAAATACTGATCTTGGGACCACAGCTTGACAATGCCTTGTTAATGCAACACTCCTACCAAAGGTAAGCTGAAGCATAAAATCTGCTTTTTAGTGAAGCGGTCTTTTATTACTTGACTTTACCTAAGCAAGCATTTAACTTGGTCGAATGAAATACTCCCAAGCCGTGGGTTGCGATTTCGGCGGGTCTAAAACACAGGTCACGGGTCATTGTTTTACCAATACTGGAACAGCTCTAACCCCTTCCTAATGCTAACCTTAGGCCTAAGTATTACACTAAGACAATCTTTTAGGCCTAAATACTACCCTAAGAAAAGGTTTAAGGTTGTTCCAGTATTGGTAAAACAATGACCCGTGACCTGTGTTTTAGACCCGCCATTGCGGTTTTGCGCCCAAGGGCGCAAAGTCCAAATTCTTCAGCGAATCATGCTTTGAACAGAACCATCGGAGAGACTGGTATACAAAAGTGAATTCCAGCCCCTTGAAAAATCCTTTTGAAAAACGCCAGAGAAATCGAAAGGCGCTAGAAGATACTAAAATTCTTGACTTAAACAAACATAGACTGCAAGTAATTTGTATTTATGATTTTACACGTGGTAGCTTTTCCACGGGGACTTAGTAGAAGCGTTGAACCTTGATAAAGTGAAAATAAATTCCCCCGTATATAACGATTATTTCTGTGATTACTACCTTTTGTGCAAAATAACAATTCTTCTCGCATTAATACAGGAGGCAGATGCGCCACGTTAAGCCTCACTCAGGTCAATGATTGCTTTGCTTGTGATATTTGTCACAGCACTGTCACAGCATTGATGCTGACGCGGAGCATATCTTTTATTAAAGCCAATTGTCAGCTAGTCATTTTTCATTTCACTATAGCACATGCTTAATTCAACCAACGAGAGCCACCGAAAAGTTGCCCTCCAAATTGCGCTCTTCACAGAATCATATTTTACCTCTAAATAGTTCCTGGCTATAGTGACAAAGTTAGCCCGTAGAGACACTTTACATAAATGACGCCTATATTTGAAAAACAATTTATGTGAAAAAGATTTTGGCTGGTAACATAACACGAGGCTTATTATGTATAAAGCATTGTCATTCAAATTTAGGCGCCATTTATCTAAAATGTTTACATTTTGACCACTGTGATGACGCGTATCGTTGTCGATAAGAGTGCAGACCACGCTAAACCACATTCGATTTGTTATCTCGACCCAAGCGCGATATTTATCGAGCCAAAGTACGACTAGCAGTTTGTAAAAAAAGGTATCTAAATTAACCCATCCTGTGGCGTCGACACTGAAAATATCATACGACTGCGCGCGATTGATGACAAAAAAGTAATAATAAAGGCAGCCAAATCTTAAATTTTGTTTTAAAGGATTACGTTAGGCTCAATTTCCGCAGCTCTCTCGGGTCCGGTAGCGTTCCATCCCCGTGTTTCTTTCCCCAACGGAAGCTGGCAATCGAGAAAAGATTTTTCCACTTGCTTCCAATGATGAATGAAGCGTAGGCACACACTGTGCTACGCCAAAATATAACAAACATACGGCGCAGGATATTTTCATGCTTGCTGATTTGTTTTGTTTTTCTCTGTTGCCATTGTGTTTTTATTGTTCATTTTGTAGTTGTAAGTATAAACTACGTTTACTTAAAAATGCAAACAGCCACGGAATTTTTTATAAGAATATGAAGCTGAATTATGTTCTCGTTCGCTGCAGATCAATATCGTTGTGTTTGGTTACAGTATTTGTTCGGTAAGGAAAATAATTGCTTTCGACTGACAAATGTTTTGAGGAAACTGAGGAGAAAATTAAAGACATAGACACGACTGCCCTCTAATTTCGTATTGCACAGAACTCGAGTCGATAAGTATAGATAGGAGAAGGTCGCTTTTATGCAAATCAGTATATTTGCGGACGCGTGTAGTGGTTTTATTAACCAGCAGAAATGACATTGTCAATGTACTGGTGGCAAATCAGCCAATAGAAATCGTCAAAACAACCTAGTGCATAGAAACACGCAGAGAAAATGTTGCTTTAATTTGCATTTATCAATGCTTTGCTGATCCTTTTGGAGCTAGTATCTGATGTCAAAAAATGGTCGATGTCAGTTTTTCTTTTCCTTTAATCATTTTGGCGCTCCTGCCTAAAACACTTGTGGCTGGGTAAGTTCATTTAAAGCAACAAATATACAAGTATTCATGGAAAGCGGAGTTCAAAACCGTTATAGTCTCAATTGCGAGTAAGGTTTTCCAGGGATGAATACATCACATATACGTCGACAAATTATAAGATAATTTTGCTAAAATAGATATGTTATTAGCAATAGTAATACGTTTTGCTGCGAAACGCGAAGAACATAAATTATATAGGTGCTGAAGTATTCGAGAAGCTTGCATCTCGGGGTCAATTTTAGCAATTAAATGTGGGCACGAACTCGCAATAAGATCATTTAGTATACAGATCTTCGTCCATATCGTGGCCGACATAGGCCGGGTATCATCTTCCGCCGTGTAATTTTCACAATTGGCATACAGTTTGTCAAAGTACTTGTTATTTATTTATCCTTATGCGGGTTTCATTACTTTCGTTTGGATCAATCTTTTCAAAAACTGTTGATGAAACCTGTGAAGTGTTTCATATGGTTATTCACATCAGATGTAGCAAAACTTCAAAGTTCTTCATCGGTCTTGGAAAATGTAAAATCGTTTCTTCGAAACTTCTGCTGTGTATCAAACTGAAATAACAGTGTTTTCTGTTTCTCCAAAATATCTTCCCAGGAAATTCATGTTTCCTGTTGAATTTTCAGACTTCCAAAAGAAAAAAATAGGCTACGTGGCTCAATCGAAAAGGTGTTAGTGGTTGACGCTAACTTACTCACTATCACCTGCAACCTCATTGAATTGGAAAATGAATTTTAAAAACACTGTCACGAAATTCAGATAGATAAATAGATAAAACAAGGCTACCAACAAAGACGTAGTGCAACGGTGTGAAAGCACCTTTTTACTGGCCACAGGCCGCTTAATCAAGAGGAACACAAAACAAGGAAACATCTTATTGTAATTCTTAAAAACTGTTTCTCTATTGTAATTTGCGTGAGTTTTTTAATTTGTCGTCATATCGATACCACCTGCCGATCCGTTGACGAAAGAAATGCTTTATCCGGGTTAATGTAGCTTAGGGATTAACTAAAACTGTTGCGTAAATAATAATAGTGACCTAGGCATCTATCAATATACGTCATGTATAAGACCATCCTGGTTTGTACTTGCCGTACCAGGTTTAATAACTAAAACCTACAAAATGGCGGCTCTTGAATATTTATTACGAAATGATAGCGATCGATTTGCAAATGTATTAAAGCAAAACCCATTTCCTTTCGTTTCTATCCCTATTTAAAAAAGAATTTTCGGAAATTAACAACGCGTCCGCACATGGATTATTTTCAATCTGCGGTTTGGTAAAACGTATTGGTGCCTTAAGCTCTGCTGCGTAGTTTTGTCAGATTATCGAAGAGTGGCAGTACTTGTAGTTCTTTATTTTTCAAAGGCATCAAAGAGATTACACGGGCTAAACAAATAAGCGTGCTTTGTGCAATAAAATACAGATCTGAATTCTAGTATGGTACTCAATAAATCATCTGATTCGGTAATGTTAGTGAACAAACGTATAGTCAATGAAAAGTTTCCATTTTTTGCAGCAAAGTCCTTGAAGTTTATTTACAGTTCCTAATGTAAATTTGGTCATTATCGCGGGATTATATTTTTTTTTTCTGTGACGTTGCCTAAAAATTTTGTTGGTTGAGCCTGGTCCGCACAAGGAAAAAAGTAAAACCTTGCAAAGTGGTCAATTTGTTGGTGCAATAATAGGGGAACGTTTTCTACACTCTTTGCTTCATTAGCATCAGGGCTGCAGCTTTCCGATCGAGCTAAAGAAAAAAATCAACAGTAAATATTTGAATGCATTGAACGATTAACTTCAATAGCTCATCAGCGCTTTTGTCACCAAGAAATTTTGCATTCTTTGAAAGGTGATGTATAACATTCAAAAACTAAAAAAATTCACTAATTACTAACATTTACAAACTCTTCAAGTGATTAGAGTCAATTTGCATCTAGCAAGATCGGCAAACTGATGGGGCAAAAAGTGAACAAACACTATCCCAACGTTACTTTTTTTAACCTGGAGTAAGAAAAAGTTCACACACTTGTGAAACCTTTAAAAAGTGTTCCAGCAATACTCAGTCACGCGATAAAAATAAATCAACTAACCTAAATCCAAGGTCGGAAAACAAATAAATAATTGAGCAGGAAATGTCAGGCCTGTCAAAATGTCCACTTTTACATATTAACGTGTTTCCAAAAACATATTCTATCACTTTTCATCGATAGTGCCTTGACTTATAAGCGTTGAAAGCTGTGTCCCAATCAACCTATATATAATATTAGTGTGTATTATTGCTTATCATATAAGTAAACAGCATTCCTCTTTTCAGATACAAAGAAACTGCAGATGAACTCCAACAAATAACAAATCCTGAAAAGTACCACAAGTATTTACGACCTTATCACAAAGGTGCAAAGACACGTCGAGTGTTGCTGGTTATGTAACATAGTGTTTTGTTTCCACGTAAAAATATAATTTTTTGTGTTTAAAGGCATTCCGGTTAATGTGACTGTTGGAGTGACCGTGATACACTTTGTAGCGGTAAGAGAGATGAGCGAGGTAAGAACGACTTACGTGGTGAATTTGATACATTTGCTCTGCTTCTTATAAAAAGTAACTAACAACAAAGCGCGCAATTTCTTGAAATTTTTACGTCATAAAATGAAGCAGATAAGCTGAAAATGTGAAGATCAAAGAATTAAAACTGATAGGGCGCCTTTTATTTGAGTGACGAAGCATTATTGGTTTTGTATTTTTAGCTACACGACTGGTTTAAAAAAACTCGCGCCAATTTCTCATACAATCATAAGCAGTACAAAAACCAATTGTGACTCGCCTGCTAGCTCCCACGTTTTGCGTCATTTCAAGTAATTTCTCCGAGTTTTGATTGGTTTATTGCATTGTTTGTGTCCTTTTTATTGGTCAGACTGACTACTTTAGTTTAGCTTTCATGACAGTCCAATGAAAACCACTCTGTGTAGTACACGATTTGTAATAGGAAAACAAAAAAGGCTACTAAATCCCCTACGGCAATACGGGCATAATTCTACTACTCACAAACAAGAGAGAAAAAAAACAAAATACTTTTAAAATAAACGTTGAAGATAATCATTAGCAGTTTCGGTCCATATCATCTCGACTCATCAGCACATCGCTTTTGGTGCTGGAAGGATACCACAAAAGACAAATTGAGGAACTGAGGAAATAGAAGTATCGTTGTTATAAACTGGAACATTGGATGATACAAATTAAGAGTTTTCATTGGCTTAGCTATCATGGTATATGAGCCATATGCCATGCTCTAAAAATATGGTAAGTGCACGAGTAATTTTTGGGGGCGTTTTAATTTTTAGTTTAGTTTAGTGTTCTATATTTGGTGGACGTTTTTAATAAAACAGTTACTGTGTTTTCGACTTATTTCAAAAGGAATTTTCATTGGACCTGGTCATCCGGCAACAATGGAAGGATGCACGGTTAAACCATTCTTTGAATTATACATTAACATTGCCTGCCAACTCCAAGAAGCTGATATGGCTTCCGGATACGTTTTTTCTCAACGTCAGAAGTGCTACCATCCATGATGTCATTTCCGAAAACGGTAAAGTTTCTATAAACCCTGGAGGACTTGTTTCTTATAGTGCAAGGTACGTCTAACGTAAAGCAAATACAACATTCAAACTACGCAAACACCTAGACCAATAAACCTCTATGGATTAGGTTTCTCGGTCGACTCTGATACGCGTTGGTAAATGTCGTGCTTCTGATCTGGCGTTTTTTTTTTTTCAGTTTATTGACAATTAACTTACGACTGACTGGTAATGGATCAGATCTCGTAATCTGCCTCAATCTTAGCGACTTGTTCCCCTTTGGCATTAATTAATTTAAGAATTTCTTACACCATGGTCTGAAGTAAAAAGCAATTAAGTTTAAGAGTCAAAATTCAACGGTATTATTACATTCGGACAACCTTGCCATCAGCACTTTAAGGATTTGAATTGAAAACTGTTAAAAATTATAACCAATTTATACATGTACATCGGTATGAAATACTTTTAAAAACATTATATTTTCAGGATAACCATTACTGCCGGCTGTCCGATGGATTTGTCTGATTACCCAATAGATGAGCAAACCTGTGACTTGGAGTTATCGAGCTGTTAAGTATTGAGCAAGAATATTATCGGAAACATTTTCAGTTCAAGTACATCTTTTTCATGTGACGTGTAAAACTTTTGAATCTAACCCTTTGATCGATCAATGCTGTTCTTTTGTATATATTTCCAGACATCTGAAAATTAAATCACAAAACAGTCCTAAGAAAATACGCGCGCTGATTGGTTGAAAATCATGTCTCTATAACTCGATAGAAACACAGAACTAGCACGAGCTGTTGACGTAATGATGGTGCGAGCAAAGAGAGTTTACATTTTGATAATCAAAGTTAACGAGTTGTTTTCCTTTTTTTCGTCGCGGTGTTTCTAAAAGAAATAGAAAACATGTTCTCCGTGTTTCTATCGAGTTATAGAAAGAACTCGAAAAAGCTGTGGAAACACTCACCTGCGGCTCGTGTTCCCACATCATTTCTCGTTCTCCCAAACTTCCTCTCATGTTTCTATAAGTCGATAGAACCACGGTACATGTTTTCTGTTTCTTAAATAGAAACTGCATCAACGTGTTTCTCAAATATCACAAGCGTGGAAACTCAGACATTGTAAGGAAAAGCTGATTTGCTTTCAGAGTACACATTAACTGAACGAAGAGAGCGTACCAGTTAGGCTCAGCGGGACGCATAAAGGGGAAAAATATGATTTTCCATATATATGCTGCTGATATAAAGGACAATATGAGCCTGCAACTGGAGGCAAATTATTCCTTTCCAATCCCTTCTCTTCATAGCTCAGCGCGATGTCAAGATTTGAATTTTCGAACATTTATGTCTTACTTTTGATGGAACTTACTATTTGGTGTTCAAAATGAAGGCATGACAGACAAACCCATGTGGTTACCTTCTGATCTACATCATATGTATATTCTGAAACCTTTGAAATAATAATGCTGCTTTATTTTTCACTCAATTTTTTAACGTTTGTTCTCAGACGCATATACGGAAAATGAGCTCGATTACAATTGGGCGGTGGGCAGTGGAGATGACATAGTCGTCAAGGACAAAAACTTGGCAGAACTCGCTCTTACTCAAGCAAAAGCCATCAAAGACTGTGAATATTATGCCGACGGTACGTAAAATGAAATCATGTGAAAGTCTCGGAATTTTAGATTGACAACCCCAGTACTTTTAGCGGGTACCTCTATAGCTAAAAGACGCTAACACCTTTATCAGTATTCACTTAAGTTTCGTTTTAACCTCCATCAAAATAAATCTTAAACTGACTATCATTCATATAACCAGGTTATGTATAGTCGAACAGTGTTATATATTCGGATGAAGCTATTATTACTATGTGTAACCTTAAAAACTTTGTACCTTCACCTATCCCAGGTACCCACTCAAAACTTGTTGCTCGTTTCTGGTTCAAGCGCCGTCTTGGATACGCTTTCCTTCAAATATACATCCCCACCATAATGCTGGTGGTCCTTTCTTGGCTGTCATTTTGGATCCCTGAAGACTCTGTTCCAGCCCGAGTGGCACTCGGAAGCACTACTGTGCTATCGGTTGTAACATTTACCGGTTCCTTTAGGAGCTCTTTGCCGAAGGTATGGCGTAAAACAGCTATTTTATACAGGCTACAAGATAGTCGAGTGAGGGATTCCATAAGAATTCATTTCGTTTTTTCTTTGTCTGTTTGCTTTTTTGTTTGTTTGTTTTCTTTTGTGTTCTTTTTTTTTTTTAAAAAAATCTCTTTTTTTTTACATTCATTTACAGTGAACCAAAGATCTACTGAAAGTCCACTAAACTATAAGATTTGTAGTGTATAAAACAGAGTTACCAAACCTGAAAAAAGCTCGATTAAAAAAAATATATCAGACTGCTTCAAGTAACAAAGAATTTAGACCATAGGTCTTACACACAGCTAGACGTGTTTTTAAGAACTTTTTTTCATACAGTGACGGCGATGTATTGCTGTCATGTAATTTTCCTAATGAGTCTTTTTGATACATCTTTGCAGCGCATTTTGGCCATGACTTTTATTTCACGTAACCGTCTTGATGTGCCTCAAGGTGCGGTTGCGAAGCAAAACACAGTCCGCCATATTAACTTTTATTTTCTCAACTCCTAAAGAAGGTCAGCAAACTTGCCGATTTTAAAATCAATTTCATTTAATCTCGGAAAGAACTCCGAAGCCAGAGCAACTTTTAAACTGGACAAAATAAAATGCTCATCGCTGAAAGAAAATTTCATACGCTAAACTCACATGTTGTGGTGTTTAATCTTCCAGGTATCGTACATAAAGGCGGTGGATGTCTACTTTATTGCCTCGTTTACATTCGTCTTCGCAGCAGTCGTGGAGTATGTTTCAGTACTCCTAAACACGGGATTAAATCGCCAAAGAAGTAACAGTGGGCTTTACTCAAGCAGGAACCACGTTGATGTGGGAAACAGAAAGGTAAATGTGCGCTGATGTAGATTAATTTATACTGAAACTCACTGCTTTATCCAACAACCTCACCAATTCCTTCAGCCAGGAATTTGAGCCGTAATCACTTGATCCTTAAAAGTATGAAAATATCGTTGACTACTTGTTTATATTTTAAACCGTATACACTGCATGTCGTTCATCATTTTGTCTCAGTCTGGTTTTACCGGAAGTTAACTAGTTTGTTTTCTTCTCCGGCTTTTTTAAATAGCAGACAAATGAGTATAAAGAAGAGGGAGAGTTACATGAGGTTAAAGTGGAGAGCCCTGCTTCTGAAAATGTAGATTTAAAGAAACACCGAAGCGTTTCGGCGAGGACCGCGAAAGAATACATGCAATACGCTTTCGTCAGAAATGAAGCCAGCTCCATAGATAGAGTGAGTCGTGTCCTTTTTCCTTGTTGTTACGCCATCTTCAATTTGATTTACTGGATATACTACGAATTGGCGTCATTCGGAAATCATTCGCCTGCCTGATGTGCAATGAGCTGGTATCAAAACATATGATAAGTGACATAACTTAACATACATTCGTAACAATATTTAAGTATGAACTTTTCACAGTTGAAAGTATAAACTTTTTACAGTTGTAGCAATTCAAAGAATAACTAATTTTCTGTATAAAAGAGTAAATTGTTAACTAAGAAACGAACGATGCCAAGCATCAACAACAAAGACAACATGTCATCTCAGCTGTTAAATTGTTAAAATTTAGTTGGAATAGAAGAAAGGTTGGTCAAGCAGGGTTGCCACGGTCAGGGAAAAGTCAGGGAAAGTTAGATTTTATCATCAAGGTCGGGGAAAAGTCAGGGAGTTTTGTATCAGGTCAGGGAATTTCTAAATCCCTTCTCAAAGTCATTGAAAAGTCAGGGAATTTTATCTTAAGTTTGCCACAAACTATATGTTTTCGTATACACAAGGCAATTTTAGTTTAGAAATTGTCTTAGCCATCCTTATTTTTGTTGATTCATGGCCAAAATAATCATCCTGCAGGACCAGTGAAAATTGCTTTACAGTCAGCGAAAAGTCAGTGGAAATTCATGGCTATTTTTTTTTTCCGGTAAGTGGCAACCCTGTTAAGAAGCTACCGTGCGGAAAGACTGAAATTGATTAATTAAAAATTAAATTAGATATTTATTTGATAATAAAAGATTTCGTAAAGCACTTTAGAATGAAAATTAGCGATATGAAAAGTGAACGACGTTTCGATGACTCCATGTCATCATTATCAAGTTCGAAATACGTGATAGAATTGAATAAATATAAATAGTAGAAATGATGTAAAAAAATATTTAGGGAATTAAATTAAATTTCTTTATTTGTATTGAATAAGCAGGTAACTTCAAAAATTTAGGCAGCTTTACTCCATGAGTGCATGCCTGGTGCTTGTAGCTCATCAGGGGCGTGATTTCGTTAATACGCATGCCTAGGTAAGGACTGTGTTTTAATGACGGGAAAATGAACTTGTTTCAAGAAAGAACCGCTTCCTAATTCTCGATCATAAAACTGATAATGTAAGTGGAAAGAGCTCGCGGAGTACTAAGATTTGTAATGTAGTTGCCCGTCAAGTATCGGGACAATAGAAGCATCGTCAAAACTATGTCAACGCTTTATGCCAACTATGTGTGACAACCTGAATCACTCTGAGCAATTCCAAGCTAAATTATAAGGAATATCTGTCTATAAAGAACTAGATAAAAATAAATAGATGAATAAATGAAAATTATAAATCTGAATCCTCTATGCCTTGAAGTGAGCAAAACAAATCTCCCATTCCTGAAAACGTATTAGAGCAAAGATACCTCGTTTCCGAGGGAAAGGAATCATGAGCTCACCTATACTCTAATTCGTCTAAATGTGTGGTAAACACAATCAATATGCTTGCATAAATATCAAAAATTTATCGATCAAAGCTAACGCTTTCTGTCCGAAAATTCGCATAAGTCCAGCAAACTGGCCACAGGACGGACATGTGGTGGGCAAATGAACTCTCTTGATATGATCACGAACGGATTATTGAAACTGATGAAATTATTAATAATGCACGAAATTGAGAGAACATCCACTAGATAGTACACCGCTTATAATATAATGACTAAAATAATGATAATAATGATACAATCCGCTGACGAGCTGACGATGATTATATTACTGAAGGACCGTTCGAATTTCATATAACTTTCGTGATATAATTCATTGATTCTACAACCTCATTTTCCTATTTGAGTTCCCGTGTGAAATCATTACAGTTGCGTTCGGAAAAGAAAGTGGAATATTTTCGCTTTTTAATATATTACTTCAATCTGATTAATACCAGTTTCATCGTTAACTAGAAACACTCCATGACTCAGGAGACCAAGTTGTTCGGGACGAATAGCTTTCGACTGTTAAAAGAAGACTTGGGTGAGTTTGGCCGTCTATGTTAGAAGACAACGCCAACTCCATCACATCTCTATTTCGCAGACAGAAGTCTCCTTGATGCTTCTGACAGCAAAATGGTTGTGGCACAGACCCGAAAGGTTACTAAAACGTCCCGAAAGGGAAAAACGCCTGCTGAAAAACGTTCAAGTAAACAGGCTGGAGAGAAATTCTGAAATAAACAGTCCGCCAAAACATAGCGAACGGGCAATGTGACGAGTCGAGATACCATGACATACTATATCAAATGATATTCAACAACGGACAGTTTAGAATCTGACGGTTCTCTTACTCTTATAACACCAATGGTTAACTGAGATTGAATCGGCTTACGAAAAATAAATCAAAGTTTAGACCGCGAAAGCGATGAAGCCAATGAGAGTGAAGCCGAACTCGAATCGAAAGAAACTTCGGACACACTAGAAGGGCTTCCAAAGAAAACAAGCGAAGGAAGAATCCGGCGTTTTGTTCTCTCTACATCTATGTAATGATGAAAAGGCAAAATTCCAATCAAACTTAATCACCTCGTAAGTCAGGCTTGTTTATTTTTTAACTTGATAATATTTTTCTCATTATAGCACATTATACATGTTCTCTTCATTTTCTGCCGCTACTGCTTGCTGCTGTTGTTATTGTGGTTGTGGCCTCTTGGCGGTTTCTTTTTTTTTT
>Ga0126338_10000493_pt1 | contig 21419 bp, 7 predicted proteins | sample OrbCmetagenome_2_FD_92529 | JGI IMG/M metagenome (GOLD analysis project Ga0126338, IMG submission 92529) | Coral microbial communities from Petempiche,Puerto Morelos, Mexico - Orbicella C C metagenome | ecosystem: Host-associated > Invertebrates > Cnidaria > Coral | place: Petempiche,Puerto... | reverse complement strand
ATTACTGTATCTCACTGTATTGTAAGACAAGTGACTTTTCTTCCTGATGAAAATAGTATGTATTGTAGTTTTAATGTACAAGCGGTGAGAACACGATGGGAGAGAGACGATGATATTTAAGTCAGCTTAATTGTATCAGGTAGACTTTTGTAGTGATCAACACAAAATAAACATGATGTCAGTTCACTATTTCACTATTTTAAAGAGAGTATGTCCCCGAAGACCACGTGAAATCACAAAAATGTGGCACATGCTTGAAAAATTGATTTCCCTCATATTTCGCTCAGAGATACCACATGATGAGTTAATAAACGCGGTTTATTCATTTTGTTCAGATCTACTTTTGTTTTCCGGGAAAATTCGCTAAAACTGTAAAAGATGGCGAGCCCTACTAAAATGGCGGACATTAGTGCGCCAAGTAACAACACAAGAACTTCGCTCCTAAAAAGTGCAAAAGCAGTTCGCTTTTCTTCAATTTGTTTATTTGAGTGGGAGGTATTTGCAAATTATTTAACCAGGATTTGAATTCACGACGCGTGTTTAAAAATTACTAATATTTTATGCTTTTAAAATCCAATTTTCGAGCATTTTTTTTCGAGACAACTTGAGATTACAGTAGTGATTAGTGGAAATGTTCGTCTTTTCAGGGATACAAAAATTAGTTTGGGGCTTTTAATTGTACTAAATATGCACGCTATTTTTTGGGAAAATCGCTACCTCGAGGTGTCAACAACTGCAAATATTCGAAATAGAGTCTCTGTTGTAGAATCCAAAATTCGTAGGAGATCTTAGTGATTAGCATCCTATTATAATATTATATATAAAAAATTAATTTTATTAGCTCACCTTGTAAATCCAGTGGCTGTAGATGGCATTTTATCCCTATTTTCTCATGAAAACTTCGATAATGTTCACCAAATGACAAAGTAAACAAGCATCGAGACATCGTAGTTTTTCTTAGATTCAACCATATTTGAGTTTTCCCTCTGAGATAACTTGACTGAATGGTAGAGAACGATGATTCAATTCTTTATAGTTGCAGCTAAACAAATTTTGAAGCACGAAGACGCGTGTCTAGCAGAGTCCATAGGAGAGTCCATAGCAGAGTCCATTAAATTAAGTGCACAGGACATCCAATAAAACCAAGATTTCTTCTGCGGTGGTATGGCTACGTCTTCAAGTATCGGCTTGAAAACTAAACCCCCCCTAGCAGTTATAAATACTAGTTCTCTGGTTAACTTTTTCTAATGATATGATTATGTAATTCCACTTAATGTTATGCTGTCACATGATTGAAAAAATTGCAAAATTAATTAGAAAGTCATTTAACCCTGCTATTTCTTGTGTTTATCCATTTGTATCACTGACTACTGGCGAGTACTATAAGATGTCGGATGATTAGTGTACAGTTCTCACGAGCTCCACTGGTCGAAGCCTTAAGGCTGGTTTCCATATGGTCGCAGACGATCGCGGATGGCAGATCGCAAAAAGTTCTGCGATGGTCTGCGATCATATGGAAACACACTTCTCTGATCGTTTGCGATCCTGCGATCGTGGTTGCAGACGATCGCAAACGATCGCAGAAGGTAGAACCATGTTCTACCTTCTGCGATGATCGCTTGCGATCGTGTGCGATCAATTGCAATCGTGCGATTATATGGAAACCGAAGTTTTGCGATCTGCGATGAAAACGTATCCCATAATATTTTGAATTCCGACCCATAATTCAACGCTCTTAGCAACAAAGCCGAGTATTCGCTTGTAACAACCATTTATTTGTTGTAGACATGGCTGGTGGTGAACAAGGTAACATTACTACTAACGAGGAATTTATGGAGGAAGTTGCGCGATGTGAGTAACAGTAACAGTAAAGATTTCAAAGACAAAAACAAAAAGGCTAACTGCTGGAAAGAAATCGGAGAGAAATTTAATTTATCGGTGGCGAAGGCGGAGGTTTTGAAGACGGTTTTGAAGCTTACGATGACGTCGCTTAAAGGGAACCTCCACTATTTTAACAAGTATCGCCTAAAATGTTTAAAATGTACTTATTAGAAGATCTGAAATAAAAAAAAATGTCTCACGTAGCGAAATAATTTTTTTATCGGCTTCTAAAAATCGGCCCTATAGCCCGTTTAAAATTCCCGGGGCCGCCATTTTGAATGGCGCGCAATGCACTACGGGCTGATGACGTATCGTGGTTGCTTCGTACAGTCAAAATACAGCAATGTGTAGCCTTTGGTTGCAGCAGCCAAGCAAAAAACAGAAAAGATACGAGTATAAGTTTCAATAAACCTATTGAATGTATTTGATGTTTCTTTAGAAATGTCAAGCGATCTTAAAAATAATTTCGTTTTTACATAAGACGAATTTACCGAGCTCGTGTAGAGCATATCCGCAGCGCTCAGTATCTATGATATCAGTCACGGTCTCAAATAGACTAAGTGCCCGGCAGTGAAGCTCGGTAAATTCGTCGAATATGAAACCAAAATAATTTTTAGGAACGCTTTTCTGAAGAAATATCGAATACTTTCCATAGGTTTTGATCGAGGATTTCAGTCGGAATTCGGTGAATATTTCTGACTGCCAGGCATTTAGTCTATTTGAGACCGTGACCGGGAGTCTAATATCACAGATTCTGAGCGTTGTGATGCTATACTTCGTCTTATATAAAACCGAAATAATTTTTAGGATCGCCTGACATTTCCACAGAAACATCGAATACTTTCAATAGGTTTAAATGAGGCTTTCAGTCGGAATTCGTTAAGTGAATATTTATACTATTCGGTTTGCGCCAAATTGTTTCAAGTGTCACGAAATAGCCATTTTATAGTAAGCCCAGGCTCGGATATTTCGTCAACTAAAAAACAAAAAACTTTTTAGGATCGCTTGACATCGCTAAAGAAACATTTAATACTCTTAAGAAGCTTGGAAAAAGCTTTTAGTAAAAATTTAGCCTGCAGTGCAGGCGTTATTTCGGAGCGGAATACGGAACGCTAAATAAATCGCTTCGATGCCGCCATCTTGGATTGTAACTGGATGCTTTGCCGGTAGAGGTTTGGTGCAGAGGCGGGATAGGGGTGGGGAAAAATTTTTACTAAAAGCTTTTTCCAAGCTTCTTAAGACTAATACGAAAATGTGCACTCACGCGCCCCAAATACGCCTGCACTGCAGGCTAGTAAAAATTCGGTGAAATTTTCTGTCTGCCGGGCATTTAGTCTATTGTGTTCGGAGCATTTGGATGGTTTTTGCTTCGAATACACGATGAGACTTCAGAATGAGCTGCTTGGATCGTCCCTTGGAAGCAAAAACTTAAACCTGAGGCTATTCCCACGAACTTTCCCCACAAACCAGCGCGATCCTTCTAGTAGTAGACGCACCGAGAAGAGACAATGACAACAGGTTTGTAAGAACGCAGGATGTGGCCACACAACCGCAATGGCAGGAAACGCCTGAAGTGTATAGGAAACCGAAGGTTACAACATGTGCAGATCTGGCTGGTTTGTGTGGAAAGATCGTGGGAATAGCCTCAGGTTAAAGTTTTCGCTTCCAAGGGCACGATCCAAGCAGCTCATTCTGAAGTCTCGCCGTGTATTCGAAGCAATAAGCATCGAAATACTCCGAACACAGACGGGGACTTTTTTGTAAAGACGTTCTTCCGACAACTTGAATCCAAGCACGGCGTTATCTGTTATCTTTCGGGAAAACATGGACACTTATACTCGTATCTTTTCTGTTTTTCGTTTGGTTGCTGCAACCAAAGGCTACACATTGCTGTATTTTGACTGTACGAAGCAACCACGATACGTCATCAGCCCGTAGTGCATTGCGCGCCATTCAAGATGGCGGCCCCGGGAATTTTAAACGGGCTATAGGGCCGATCTTTGGAAGCCGATAAAAAAATTATTTCGCTAGGTGAGACATTTTTTTTATTTCAGATCTTCTAATAAGTACATTTTAAACATTTTAGGCGATACTTGTTAAAATAGTGGAGGTTCCCTTTAAGGACTGAATTTGCTCGCAGCAAAATTTCCTCCTCGACGTCCGCCATGTTGTTTGCTGCAATTTTCCCGCCAGCACAAGGTGTAATTTTGACACTTCTGCTGACCAAAATGTATGCAACAGACGGCTCTGCGATCGTTTGCGATTGTCTCGATTAGCTGGAAACAACAACTCTCTTTACGATCGTCTGCGACCTGCGATCTGCGATCCGCGATCGTCTGCGATCATATGGAAACCATCCATAAATAGAGGCTCCTCCCAGGGGGCGGAACTTAGAGGAAGTGAAAATACAATCGAACCTCCGGACTAATTAACTGTTTTTTTGACAGCCTTATTTAAAGGATTGACACAATGCCCATTTAACCAAATCGCTGTTGTTAGTTTAACCATACTGTTAGTGCAAAACTAACTTTTGTTATAAAACAAAGCGATTTTGTTTCTTTCAAGTTTAAAACTTTTAGACTGTTTCGATCGCAAGAAACAATAGCGACGAAAAGCAATCTAAAAGTATGACCATTAACGAATAAAAAAGTTTTACTCATGAATAAGAAACTGATGTTAAATATATATCCCCTCTACTAACTATGGTCAAAGAGCGCGTGCATTTTTCTTTGATTTCAATCACTGAAATGCGCGGCACGCGACAGAGGTGTGACATTTTTCTATTCATAGACTGATAATAGATATTTCTCGTGAATAAATCTCTTCCAAAGCAATTGACCGTTGCAACCGAATTCTGATAATTTATGTTTCAGTTTAACTTAAAAATTTTACCCAGTGTTAAACGGGGAAAATATATCGTAAGTATTTGAGTAAGACTAAAATTTCTTGAAGGAGATTGATTAATGATTTTACAAAAGCGTTAGCAAGTGGGAGGAGATAGTAGGAGAGGGCGGGGATAATGCTTCTCATCCACGCTAATAAAAAAACACTTAACCTGATGAATGAAGCGCGGAATTTGAATGAACTCAGTTAGTAAACAAATCTAGAACGGTGGAGTCGTGATAAACAAAAATACATTGAGAGTAAAGCGGAAATTATTGAAGAGCGCATAAACGCTAGCCAAAACATCGCGTCTGTAATTTTAATGATTTGTTCCCTGATTTCTTTCCGCTGGAAATCGCTGTGGACATCAATTGGTCGGCGACGAAAGATGCGCGAGCTTCGAAGCGCTATTAAGAGCTATTAATCTGAGGCCGAATGCTCGACTGAAAGCAGTCTCTCCTCCTGCTTTTCAATCCGTGGGTCGAACGCGGAAACAGCGGGAGCGCGAAGCGAGCAACTTTGTCGCTCGATTATCGCGCTCGCAGTATTTTCGCGTTCATCCTACACTGATCTTATGGGTTTTAGAGCGAAAGAGAGCCTGTTCGCAATCTAGCCAATTGCGAACTTCACTTTCACTCCCACGTGTGGTGAGTTTACCAGGTTAGAGCAATTTTAAAGCAAAAAGATGCCTTACTTGTCGGCAGCTTTTACTTTCACTTTTAAATACATGTGTACAACCGTTACCCACCAGCCACCCCACCGCAACTATTTGCACCGACAGGATTATACCGATACCATCTCCCCTCGGGAGAATTTATCTTCCATTCACACTTTCCGATCGTTTAAATTTCGCGCTCGTATGGTAATCGGAAATTTCAAAAACTCCCGCGGGCATTTAGAAGCTTATATCGCCATTGTTCAAAATGACCATGTAACACCAATTTTAGGTCTTATAACAATGCCTATTGTTATCAATGTTGAGCCGGTTTCAAGTCGATACGATTGCATCCTTTATTTGAGTAGGCGTCTCGATGTCGTTCCCAGAGTTTAGAGAGAAATCAAGACCGCCGACCGGTTAGCTCAGTTGGTAGAGCGTCGGACTACCGTGCGGGAGGTCTCGGGTTCGAGTCCCAGACCGGACCAACACTCAGGGTCTTAAAGTAACTGAGGAGAATATGCTGCCTTTGCAATGACATCTGCAAATGGTTAGATATTCTAGTCTTCTCGGATAAGGACGTCTCATGCATCTTCATTGTTCTGGTTAGCAGGGGACGTTAAAGAACCCACACACTTATCGCAAAGAGTAGGGCGTGTAGTTCCCGGTGTTGTGGTCTGGTCTTTATCCATTGTGCTGTGTAATAGTCGCGCGTTTGTAACATGAGCCCCTGGCTCGGGAGATTGGGCAACCACTCCCTACGTTAGCGACTTTAAAATGAAAATGAAAATGAAATGAATGACACTTTGTGGTGACACCATATTGGCATTTGGCATTGATTATGGTTACCCCGCAGTGGTAGCAGCCGGCATTGTCTTAGCAATAGTACACGAACTCTGATTGAGGGATTTGGATCTTGAGCTGCAATTGAACGTCTGCCATAACTGCGAGTACAGCACAGCTGTCCTGGCAGCAAGGTTGAAATATGTGGATAAAGGTAACCATCTTTATCTCCTCGCCCTTACGCCTCGTTGCTACTGTCACGTGCCAAGGGATTCTACGCTTTCCAAACCTATCGGCTTGGCTCTCTCTGTACTTTCTGGGCAGACATTTCATCGTCCAATCCTGCACTAACAGCACTGACTATTCATTTAGTTTCTCCAGGATCTCCACTCGAGCTGAATCTTGGTTTACAGAGCGAATAAGGTGTGATTTTTACGACCAGATGGCTGCCTTCCCATGTTAAACTCTAAATAAGAGCTCTTCCCTTTCTTCAGATGACAGGTTACGCACAAACTATTGGTTTGAAACTGAAAAGTAAGATTACTCCTAATTATTACCAAGCACTATGAATATAGTATACCAATAGTATAAAATACCTCTGTTGTCTTACCAAGGTAACATTTTCAATGCCCTGTGTAATGTCCGCTACGCCTGAGCTACCGGGTTCCATGAGCGATGTTTTGGGATCAATAGCCATTCTACAGTCACAGTATGTTCCTATCCAAAGCATAAACACTAAGAAATTAGTCAGAATAACTGTACCCCTGACAGAAAATAAGAAAGGTATCTAAAGAGTTATGATCATGGCAATGAGTTACAAAACAATGCTGCATAACGAGATTGAAAAGGTTTATGATATAATTTCCTCAATGCCAGGATTATTTGGGAGAACGTTACGCTACGTAAGGAAAGTCCGTTGAACCTAAATGTGCACGCAGAAATTACAGTTCTTTACAGTTGTGGTAGCCAAGCGTATTATATTTTTTAAGTCAGTTGCGTGTCAATACAAGGAAACTATAGCATGATTTATTTTGACAGAAAAAGAGTATTTAAGGTAACATTTTATTGAAATTATCGCACTCCAAAACACCGGTTTTCGCTCCGCTGGATATAAGGTGCAACTCTACAATTTCGGCATACTGCATTTCCTTAATCATAAATTAGCAGAACTGCGCAGACTTACCAGAGCCAGCAGGAAGAAACATTCCCGGACGTTTCAATGGTCTTTGAAATCGTCTTACTGATTCCACGGTCAGCCTTGCGCGATTTACAATAAGCATGGCTCGATAATGTTTCTGCCACTCGCGCGCGACATCGTTGAGAGCCTCTTTCCAACCCAATGCCTAAAGATGAGTGACGATCCGGACAGACAGTCATCCTTGAAATATCATCAGGGGCAGTGAACATTGATGCTCGCGCTAAGATTAAGTCGATCTCCGACTCAATATAACTGACGCCAACAGACTGAGCGTGTGCGGAGATGTCTTTTCCACATAATAATAATAATGTTACATGAAAGTAACGGGAGTATAAGAGCTCCTTTTTTTTTTCCTCGACTTCTTTTATCAGTATATTGGGAGCACTGTCCCCCAACTACTCTGAAAAGAGCAGTTAATTTTTAGGTTTTCTATAACAAAACCAAACTATTTGCTTATTCGCAAACTAACACCCCTCAAAGTTTCAATGCATGCCTTCCTTAAAAGGCGTATGGCATGTCGTCTCGTGACGTACAAACATCGAACATGTTAGCACGGGATTTGGTAATTTTGCTCGTTTCAGCCACTACGATGGTTAGAAATTACTTGTTTACAAACTCACTTGTACATTGTATGACGAAAGAAGCTAAGAAATGCTTGAGGCTGTCAAGTATTGCGATGTTTCTAGAAGACCGATTCGGTAAACACTGTTGAACAGAAGATTCAGAAAGTGACTATTTTAGACTTAAAATAGGGATAAAAATCCATCTACAGCCACTGGATTTACAAGGTGAGCTTATAATCTTGATCTTTTTTACGTAATAGGATGCTAAGCACTAAGATCTACTACGAATTTTGGATTCAACAACAGAGACCCTGAATATTTGCAGTTGTTGACATCTCGAGGTAGCGATTTTGCCAAAATAGAGCGTGCATTTTTAATGCAGTTATTAAAAGCCCAAAACTGATTTTTATATCCCTGAAAAGGAGAACATTTCCACTAATCACAACTGTAATCTCAAGTCTTTCAGAGTTATACCGCATAGGTAAAACATGTCTCGAAAAAAATGCTCCAAAATTGGATTTTAAAACCATAAAATGCTAGTAAGTTTTAAACACGCGCCGTGAATTTAAAATTAGACGACGGTTTTCGGCTTAAATAATTTGCAAATACCTCCCACACAAATAAATAAATTGAAGAAAAGCGAACTTGCTTTTACACTTTTTAAAAGCGAAGTTCTTGTGTTGTTACTTCGCAATAGTGTCCGCCATTTTTGTAGTGGTCGGCTCCTGTGTGGAGTTTTTGCCATTTTTCTGGAAAAAAAACGCATCTGAGTGCATTGTTCAGTTATATAAGCAGCGGGAATTTTTGGGAACACGAAAGAAGTGCATTAAGAAGCACGTGACGTAAGCAGCGTGCTTTATGGAGCTATAATGAACTCGAACTGACCACTCACAGCGCGCGCAATTAGTCAAACATTTTATCATCATGGGGTACCTTTGAGTGAAATATGAGGGAAATCTATTTTCGGTCCATGTGCCACCTGTCACTCGGTCAAGAAAAAAGGCGAAGTGACGTCATGATTGATCATCGCAGTTATACACACAACTTAAGCAGTTGTGAGATTAAAGCCTGAAAAAACATTCAGGACTGAACGGGGTTCAAACAATGCGACCTGCTTCCGGTTCGCTTGACAGCTCAGTTGGTAGAGCACTGCACCGTTATCGCAGAGATCATGGGTTCCAATCCCGTTAAGGCGTGAATTTGTTTAAGGCTTTAAATTTCACAACTTCTTAAGCTATGTGTAAAACTGCGATGATCATTCATCACTTCATATCTTTCTCCACACTTCAAAATATGATCTATCATATATTCATTTGCAAGGGCCTGAAACTTAATTGCCTCATGCACGTCTTGTTAACTTCATGGTCAATTGCACTGTAAATTTCTCATGAATTGCTAGTTAACTCCCAAATTTTCCCTAAAAATGTCGTTTTTAACCGTTAAGTCAGTTTTTTGGCTATCGTGACGCTCAATTAGGCCTTAGGTTTGCTGTAAAAGCTACTTTCTTAAAGAAAAAAGATTTCCTGAAGATAAGGTACAAAAACGTACAATATTTTAATTTGCCGCATGCGCATCAGCGAAAATTTGGACGATTGTGAATACGTCTATCCTAGCCTTACTATCAGCTTATTAAGAATATCTGGTGACATTAAAATTGATGACGTCACAAATGGTACAAAGTGCGCGTATTTACACGCTTGGGAGTCAAAAGGTTTAAATTTACCAAAGAATTTATATTAGACAGGTATGGCTTATGCTTTCATAAACTTTACGAGTAGAAGGTATACCAAGGAATCGTCTTTACCGCTATTAAAATTATAAGTGCCAGTTAATGTTCTAATTTAGAATTGGTAGCTCTTAGGAGTGACAAAAATTCAAGTCACGCCCACAAAACAGATTCTTGGGTACCTGTTAAAGGTTGTTTTCAAAATTTCGGACAAGCACCCATGTCCTTTTTATATTGGAGGCGGGGCAGGCATGAAACAATTCTTGTGAATTTGTCACAGTATGCAATCCCCTGCAAACAAATAAGCACAGCTGTAATACAAAGAACCACAATTCAGAAGTCCAGTCCGAATCTATACAAGTAGGGATTATGGGTATGTCCCAGACTTCAACGCGGGTTTCTCTCATTTCTCGTTGGAAAACTTGTTGTACACGTGTAGGTTGTTTCGCTGGCTTAAATTGTCACAAAATCGGGAAGAGTGAATACTTACTCTGCAAGGTCAGTTTAGAAGTAACTAGTAATGTTCTTTCTGTCAGCATGCATATTTTTCTTTGGTGTCTGACGGTCACGGCTCACTCATCTGTTTATATTTGAGTATGCCGAGTATGATCTCTTCCGCTTGCGAATCAGCTTTAACAGTCCCTGTGTATCATGATCAATTTTGTGCATCAACATTGAAACAGAAGTTTGTGTTACCTCAATCATTGCTAGAAAACTATCGGCACTTCCCGATCGTAAGGATTTTAAGATCTCAAGCTCTGAAATCTTAAGGTTATATATGTAATTTCAGAGGATCCTTATTTTTCGAATCCTCGATTCGTTTATCTCGATCTCCAAATATATTAGTCTGTAATAATTTTACTTCCTATGTTTTCAATCGTACTTCTTCAGTTTTCAACCCAATTTTCGTTATCGGAGGTTCGAAAAAACTGGATAAGACATCATAATTCAAAGCAGGTATATCACAATCAGACTTTGTATACATGTATGTTGCAGAAGAAACCATCGTTCGTACTGAACTCGCCTTAAAATATCGTGAAACCAACTTTACACCAGTCACTGTAAATCGAATTACACCGCGTTCGCCCCCTACGTCATTGTTGGTCCGAATTGCTCTTAGATATACACTCCAACAGGATGGCGGCCAGGTGTTGCTGACGATCCAGTTCTGTTCTACATAGGTGGCGAAGTCTTTCAGCTGGTCGGTGTCGGCCTTTCTTTTCAGCTTGCAGAACGCTTCTGGAATGGCGTCGGCAGGAAGGAATGGTAGGGCCATGAACTTACGTAGCAGCTGATAAGTTCCCTGGTCGTGATAGTACGAAGATTGCAGACCAAGTTCTTGAACCTGAAAAAGAAACAATAATCAGGTATTCAATAAAGAGACTAACGACTTTTAAAAAAATCGTTAGGGACGAGTATGGGTTTTTAGAGTCTTAGCTTACTGTTTAAAGCACTTTTATATCTTGAGCGATGTTCATGGCCAAATGTACTCTCTGATTGATTGATTGATTGATTACATTGAACATTTAATTTAACATACCTTTCTCCATAGGGCTTGTGTCCAATGAAAGCAGCAGCCCTGGATAGTCACTGTTGGCATAAGTTTTCGGATAACACTCCACACAGCTCTTTCGTAGTCTAGAGTGATTCGCTTTACGGATGGTTATGTTGGCAGCAACTGCAGCACGGCTTTCAGCACTGCTTTGTAGTCGCTTTTCTTCCTTCCTGACATTATCGCAAACAAGAGCGGAATCTGCTTTGCACAGGAGTCACTTCTGACGAACGCATTTATGGTCAGTAGTTGGCTGAAGGGCTTTCTGCAAAGTTTGAACGTGCCGTCGATGTACCAAACCTTGGCGCTGCACAAGACCTCTAGCTGTTTCTGACTGGCGAAGATGAGGTGACGCCGCCCACGTACTTGTAAAATTAAATAAAAAACAACGACAAAACGTTATTCTAGCTATTCTTGTCAAAGAAGAATTTTGTGTGTACACATATAACCTCGTGAGTTTTCTGTAAATGCTGTCAGCCGTGAAGGATACACAAACTTCCCATACGTGCATCGAAGTTTTTAAACAGCTGAGGATACTAACCTTAATATCTCCACGGAGAAAGTTCTCAGGAATGTGCTCTGTCTTCAATTGAAATTCGAGGTCGACGGGATCTGCTGGCCTCAATCGCTGCCGAAGACGATTAGCTGCTTTGGCGAGGTTTACCGGCTTTGGCAAACTGGGACACGGTTCATCTGTCAGCTCCTCCATTAGCACCTTGTTGACTATTGCAGACGCCGGCTTAAACAAGTTCGCGACAGCCTCCTTTTTCGTCTTTGCAGTGATTCGGGCAGCTAAGCCTGCGCCAACTTGCCCCGGGTGATAGTGCGGAGTAGGGCCCAAGATAAGTTCCCCTGAAGCCCTCTCAACTACAGTAGCTTTACAGACATTACCCTATAGAGAGAACATAAAATGTAACAACATTACGTCAACAATTTTTCAAATGCATTACGTCAACGAATATTTCAAATGCATTACGTAACGTTCAACTGTACCTTTGGTCTAACGGTGCACTGCCAATCAGTGTTTCCGCCTCGAAGTCTTTTAACGTTGTAGGTGTATCCACGGCTGTCCACCAGCTTATTTCGGCCCCGTTTTGTGGAATCTTCCACTATCTCAAATTCGATTTTAAAGCTGGCTGATCCTGCATCTGTTGCTGATGGCTCCAGCAGCAACGATTCATCAAACGCGGGAGGCTCAGGAGGCGTGACAAGAGAAGCATCGTAGTCCGGCTCAGGAGGCGTGACAGGAGAAGCGTGGTTTTGCATCTTCTTTAGTCTTTTATTTAAAAAGTTAAGCGAAGTAAGTATGACTAAAACTATTACACTCATTACATTTGTTACCCACGCAGACATGTCATTACATCCCTTTTAGATCCCACGCAGAGAAATTAGTTGATTCCAGATCCCACGCAGAAATTAGTTGATTCCAGATCCCACGCAGATTCTACACAAAGCCCGAATTCAAAATGGCCGACGCTGAGTCCTGCGAGAGTATTCTTTCTTGACCGATTTTCGTGACAAATCAACTCGTTTGGACATTACTCTATTAGGGGGCGAACTCGGCTGGCTGGGGTCGAACTCGAAAAGTGTGGGGTCGAACACCGTATAAGGTAGGGGCGAACTCGAAGGGGCGAAGGCCATAGGGGGCGAAACCGGCGGATACCACATCAACGTACCTCAGGGCTCATGTAATTTAAAGAGAGTTTTCAAATATCATACTCATTTTGTAAATCCTTTATTATACTCACATCCATTCAATTACATGTACAAACAAAACATAGTTATATAAAGAAAAGTGACATTCATTTACTGTTGTATAAAATTTGAAGCTTATTTGTCAGTTTTATATGCTTTGATAGTTGGATGGCATAAATGAGAATGGTGCGGCCAATTTCTCCCTTTTTTGTGGAATGTTGTCAATAAATAAACAAACTTCATCAGTATGACAATCATAAAATAACTAACTAAAATAACTAACACATGCATTTAATTTTCCAGGAAATCCAGTGACTCCGTCTGCATATTTGAGAGAATTCACATTAGCAAAAACTTGGTACATTGTAAGTTTAACTTTTCTTACATGTAGTTAGCAAATATTAATTTTTCATTGACTGGTTTTTATGACTTATTTCTTAGAGAATCAAATATGGGCTGGCCACTCATGAGAGTAACTTAGGGGGCTTTCCATTCATTACAACCAAAAATAAATATTCAAACATTTTGTTATCTCTCACAACATTACATCCTATTTTCCAGAAATTGCAGAAAATGTGGTTCCATTTATCACTTATGCCATTCTAATGTAATGCATACTTAGACATTCTATTAATTCAGCTCATTCCAATGGGAACACTACTAACAAATGTAGTCTCATAGCTAGGACCTTTGATTGTTATTTTACACTGTCAGCTCTTTTAGCCCGTGACTTGTGAAGCATTTTGCCAAAAACACATTATATTTTTTGGACATTTTGGTGATTTTCAGCCCGGATATGAGCCAAGTTTATTAGCCCCAGTATTCAAAAAGGTCTTTGCAACATGGTAGCACATGCCTTAATCTTACCATTAGCACCATGTTTTTGCTTGGGTAGGTGCAGGAATCAAAATTTGAGGAGTGGCCACACGTTTTTAGGCCTTTCAGGTTCTCTTTAATTTTTTTTTTGTCTTACCTTTTTTCCATTTCTTATCTATTTGAGACAGTTATTGACCTTCTACTGGTGTAACCTCAAAAAAGGCAGACTCTTGGCCTAATACGGTAACAACACCACTGAACTTGTAAGAGAGTTTAATACTTTAAGCGTGGGTTGAAACTAAAACAGTAAACAGCAAAAAAAAATATATTACAATAAATAAATAACAAACCAAAAATACGACGACTGTGAAGTACACTTACATTGTTTCGGCCAGAGAACTGCTTGAAAGCGGACTGCGAAAAACGCGAATAGACTTACTAAGAGTAACTGAAGAGAACTGAAGAGAACTGCGCTAAGCGCGGACCAAAATGCAGAGACACACTGAACTGAAAGACTACGATATATAAAGTACGCTAGAACATGTAAAAAAAATAAAACTATAGGAACTTACAAAGGCGCTAATGAAGATGAAATAGCAAAGAAACGCTAACGAGGGGGCGAAAACTAATAGAAAAGAATAAACACCTGGATTTACACAGAAAACTAAACAAAAGAACGAAAATACCTATGAACCAATAAGAGCACGCAAAGGAAAAACGAATAATAAAGAAAAAAGGTACACTTGGATCTTACAACTGGGATTGCTTCTAGTTTAAATCATCCTGAGAAAGCATCTTAAGGCAATTTAACCATGGAGTATAGTTAGCTAAATAATTATTATTGCTTGTATGTAGTCACAACAAATTTTGCTGCGAGTTTTCAATCCACATTTCTGAGGATTGTCTTGTGTATCTCATGTGTCAGTCTGATCTGGGTATCATTGGAAAGATCATCTTAGAACTTGATTTTGGTCAAAGGTGGTTGATGACATCAGAAGTGGAACAAAGGCCAATGCTCATCACAGGCTGTTACAGCCTGCATGGCAGTCAATCGGTTAATTAAACCTAAATAATTACAAAGTTTAAACTTAAATATTAACAATTAATTAGACTTAAAGTGCTACTGCGACGAAAATTTCGTATTTTCTTTTCCGGTTTTTCTTTCGGTAATTTCTTATTTAGACCCTAAGTTTCATGAATCGGCGAAATTTTTTACAATGTAGCCACACAATTCCCTTAAATAAGCAGGAGAAAACCATAAAATCACGTCCGCCATTGCTCGAACTACAAGCCTGAAGAGCCCGCGAAATCACTACAGCGGGTTTCTCTGTGACGTCATAGTCACAACACGTGATATAGCTAAAGAAATGCGAAGAAGGAAAATAGGGGAAAAGAAGCATTTCTTCGCGCTCGATTTCTCCCTCTCTTTCTTTGAGATAATGACTCACAATTGAGTTCTTCTATGAATAAAGACGTTCCTGAAGTACTTGAAGGGGAGTTTATTCCATACGATGAGAATTTAGAGCTGGTAGCGATCGAAGAAGAGGCCGCAGCTTTATATAACTTCTGCGGTTCATGACATTTGTACATTTGCCGTTCTGTGTTCGGTCACTCGACCTTTTTTGTCGCTTCACTCGTGTTTATTAAGGGCACTTCGTGTTGTGTTATAAGGAGGAATTTTAAGTGGAATCGAGCCTTTAAATCGTGTTATGGCAAAGTTCTATAGGTCTACTTGACTGGATGGCGCTTCGTGGAGTTTGACACCTCTGTAATTTGCCATGTGTTTATGCATTGTTTTGGCTCGTTTCTATTTCAAGCTATGTTTTTAAGCAGATATTTAGTCTCCAAGTATTTGCTTTCAAGGGACAAAATATGAAATTAACCGTGAAGATGTTGTTTACTTGCATTCTACGTTGTGACGCTGGGCCCGGCTGTGATTAGAACTGTTTGCTAGCACAGTAGTAGATTATCACGAATATCATATTTGTCCTAATACATGTTTCTTCGGAGACGCCGTAGCTTTACTATGAGTTCTGAAAAATTTCCTAACTCAAACAAGTTGCAATTAGTGCACAGGGAATATAACCCGAACACAATTAAGAAATGAAATAACAGCAGCACTCTCTGCGTAATTTACGACGACATCTATGCGCGGAGCGGCTGATCGGCGGATCCTGGTTCCAACCTTTTTACATTCCCTTCCATGTGGAACAACCTCTTAAAGCAATCCTCGTTAAAATGTTCTGAACAAACCATGAACCGGCCTTTAGGATTGAAATTTTTTCTGTGTAAGCTTTCCATTTCGCATCCCTTGTTTGCTAGTGGCCAATGCAGGGAAATTCCAGTCGCAGGATGCGATGAATTACTACAACCTTGGACAACACAGTGGCTCATAATGCCGCAAGAACACACCGAAAACAGCAACTGCTTAGTAGTTTTTCGCAGATCAAAATACACCCATTTTTCTCAACGAAAACTTCCACTCTGCATACTGAATTAGCCACGTTTTTAGTGATTTGGTTGTGACTATGACGTCAGTTCCGTTCTCAACCCAATCCTTCTTTCAAACTCGGACTTTTCTAATTCGAGTAATGGCGGACTGTTTGAGCGCGACGTTACAGGGATATTTATCGGACTTCTCTTTGGAATTTTGACTTAAGATTTGGCGCAACTACTATTTGAGTGATGTAGTTTTGATATCTGGAGAGATTAGAAAAAGTATATTTTCGTCGCAGTAGCACTTTAAAAATAAATGTTTACAGTAGAGTTTTTTGATCATATTTTCCCTCAGTTTTAAAGTAGTGTACCTGTACATGTGCAAATTGTGTCAGCTAGACATGACACAATGTACATGTCAGCTGGTGACATCAACGTATTTAAACTAAAGATTCAATGTTAATTTCAGTAATTAACAATTCTTTTGAATCTTCTAATCATGAGTTTTGTTTAATTGTTTTCATGTGCAGGTCCAAAGTGTCTAATTTCATGTACATGTAAGATGTCAGTTAATGTCAACTCGTAACAACATTCAGGTACATTGTTAATGAAACATTCTACTTGTGCACTGGCTGGCTCCTTCTTTCAACGAATACTGCTAGCTCCTTTTTTTTTTGTCATAAAATTAAGGTTTCTTTTTTATTATTATTTTATATCTAGAAAACAACTGGTAAGAGTACATGTATTTGTAATAATGATGATTGGGAAACACAAAAGAATGTTAAAGATAAATTATTCAACATGACACGAGCGTGGGACAAAGAAAATATCTGAGTCCCCGACAGGAATCCAACCCATGACCTCCCGAACACATCGCTCGTGTCATGTTGAATAATTAATCTTTCACATTTAATTACCAAGCTCAACATTCACATCTATCTTCATTGAATTACAAAAGAATGTTGTGTTTTAATTATTACTGCTGAAAATTATTAGTTTTATATAATGTACATGTAGAAGCTAGCACAGGTGTCCTTTCAATCTCTGTTTTAGCTGGGTTAATCTGGCAAAAAGATCAAAACAACATACACCTTCCCTCTCTGCCCCTGATGGATGGCAAGATTTTTTGTTTGCTCTCCTGCCTAAATTTCTGTGTTTGTTTAGTTATCACCTCATATCCAATGCATTCTCTTCGAAACATATATGGCTGGACCAAACAAGCCTCATGTTCTGTTGAAGTTTTTGTTACAACACCAAAGATAGAAATACAGACTGTAGGTATTTACTGTATCCAAACTTGACCAAAAAGCCAGCTGTGTCACAGGCCAGTGTGAATTATTAGGACATGGTTCCTAATTGGTGTATGGTATACATGTAAAACATACTTTTGTATAAAACTTTTGAGTAGATTTGTAGAGTACAGCAAATGCACTTTGTCATGACCTGTAGCAGTACCATAGCCTATACCCCATGAGTAAACTCTTTTAGGGGCAGTTCCAAGAATGATGTCCAGGGAAAAACTTGACAGACATTTGAATGCTTAGAGAGGAGTGCTTTAAAAATCTCAACATTCCTGTTTTAAAATGTATCTTCAAGTTGGGAGCTACACCTGCACATCTACTCTTGGGAACATTTAATAATGTACTAGCTCAGTGTATGTTTATAACAAATTGACTCCAAATCTGATTCAGTGTGAACACACTAAAATTTGTTAATATTTTGAATCTTCAGCATCTCTAGTGAGTCAAACTATATTCACAGATATTAGAAGACTTTCAAGTTTGCAACATACTTTAGGTAAGTTCTAACAAGACCTTCTAGCTAGTGTTTAAATTAGGAGACAAACTTCTTACCACGGTCAATTTCTCTTTGATTGTTAATATCAGCTTGGGCTGGCTCTATACGCGTACACTGGGGTGAATTCACCCTGGGGTACAGTAATGTACATAATTGTACTGATCATTGTATCCACATTTAATTTTATCAAGGCCTTAAAGTTTATCCCACTGAGACAATTTGCAACTTTGGTGGGTTAGGGTCACATACTAAAATTGGTATCTGGATTATTTTTAGAGCCTCCAACAAGTCAGACTGCCTTTGCAGATTTTTGGAATCAAATTTTGTAATAACTTATAGGTAAGTTCCAACAGCAGTTTTTTTAAGAGTTTGTAATTGAAAAAGAGTATGGACTATTGTACTCTACCAAAAATTTCCAGCCTATTTTTTCCAGGTACATTTTTTCAGTAAGGCCTTTTACGTGTACTTAGTATAAATTAATATGACGTCTTTGATTTCAGCAAGTGCAGAGAGGGACAGTAAAGTATCCTTATAAGTTAGCTTCCTTGAGGAAAAAATGGTAAGGTATCTGGAACTATTGAATCGTGTTATAGATCTCAGTGCATTTAAAACTATCAAACTACCGTAGAATCAAGACTAATTGATTCTTTGCAGTGTGTTGCCTGCTATCAAGTTGTACAGGAGATCGTATTATGTAGATCATACAGTTGACAGACTGGAGAGAGATTCTGAGAGAAAAAAATTTACTAATTCAAAATTTAAATTTGTCCAGCTTTCTAAACCTGTTGGGTTCAAATTAAGTCCCAACCTGTTGTGACAGCTTTCAAAGAGCTAAGAACGGCACCTGTGATTTTGTGATTGATTGTTTGATTATGTAAGAACAATAAACTCTTGCATAATATGTTGATGTGACTTCTATGAATTGTGGGAGACAATGCACACTTACTTAAATATATAATTAAGTGTTACTTACAAGATGTTCTAATTGATATTATTTACCAGTGAGAGGAATATGTTGAAAAATGTTACAAAAACGAAAATGAACTGCTTTGTTTACACGTCCTACCCACAGATTAAGTCAACGAACTTCATGTAAGCCTCACTACAGTGTGTCTGGATAAACATGGCTGCTGCTGCACCTTCACCCCTTGCCAGCTCTGTAGAGAAGACAAATGGAGCCAAGCTGAGCACACTTCTTATTGATGGCGGAACAACGGTTCTAAGGAATATCTTTGATGGATATCATCCCCCTGCAAACCTGGCTGCTGGTCTTAATGCAAACTATGTTACTCTGAACAATCTTTTCAGGAAAAAGGTTTTACATAAACCTCAGTGGGATCTACTGTTCCCACCTGGTGGAGCCACAAACCACCACCTTCAAGTGATACCTCTCTTGAGGCTAATCTCACTCGTATTAAGCTGTATCGTAATGAGGTGTATGGTCACGTGACGTCCACGGGCGTTCAAACAGCTGTGTTTAACGCCAAATGGCAGGAAATAAGTACTGTTCTTGTTGCTCTTGGATTGAATCAGACTGAGGTGGTCAGATTAAAGTCAGCTCCGTGTGGGGAAGATTATATCAGCGCTGTGATCGAGTGGGTTAAAAGTGACGAAGAGATCAAGTCACAGCTTGAAGAATTACGTAAGACCCAACAAAAAGCACGCCAGATGCAAGAGGAAGACCACAAAATTCTTCAAGACACACAGGGGGCTGTTGAAGGTGTTCGGCAGATCCACAAAGATACACAGGAGGCTGTTGAAGGTGTTCGGCAGATCCAGAAAGGTACAGATGAGGCTGTAAAGGAAGTTTTGAAAACCCAGCAAGAAGTCCGTCAATCAGAACATGAACGTCATACAGCTATACAGGTTACACAGCAGGCAGTTGAATATATACGGAAAATCAACCAAGACACACACCAAGTGGTTAAGGAGGTCCTGAAAACCCAGCAAGAAGCACATCAAATACAGGACGAAGATCATAGCACTCTTCAGTTTACTCAGCAGGCAGTTGAAGACGTACGACGGATCAACCTGGATACAAACCGGGCTATTAAGGATGTTTTGAAAACCCAACAAGAGGTACATGCGAAGCAACAAGAAACTGGTGAAACACTACGCCAGACCCAACTAGAAGACCATGACACACTTCAAGAATTACATCAGACCCAGAGCAAAACACAACAAATTCTCGAGGTTGTAGTGAAGACCCAAGAAGAGCATTGTGAAACTTTGCTAGCGGTTAAGCAAACTGTTAACAGCTTAAAAGAGAAAAGAGGGAAGAGAGGCAGGAGCAGAATACCAAGTCCTACAGAATCTGGCCAAGTCAGAGTTCATAGGAGACATTGAGTATCTTGTGGCACGATATCAAGAAGGCACTCGTGAGTGGGTGTTTAAGCAAGTTGAAAACTGGTTAGACGACAATAATTCGGAAAACCGCGTAATAGTGATCAGTTCAAATGCAGGCATGGGGAAGTCAGTCATCGCTGCTGTTATTTGCAAACGAATGCAAGAAGCTGGCAGACTGTCAGGAAGTCACTTTTGTCAGCATAACAATGCTCGTTACAGAAATCCTCAACTGATGCTTCAGTCCTTGGCCTGTCACTTGTGCCACGCCTTGCCAGAATACAAGAAAGCCCTTGTGACACAGCTGTCAAGAAATCTGGGTAAAGATCTCAACAACATGGGTGTAGAAGAGCTGTTTGCACTGCTTTTTAAAGAGCCTCTAAGCACTGTAGCTGACCCTGGAAGAAACATGCTCATGGTGATAGATGGCTTAGACGAAAATGATTACCAAGAACGCAATGAGCTGCTTGAAGTTCTCGCAAAGCACCTTTCCAAGCTTCCATGTTGGATTCGATTCCTTTGTACGACCCGACCAGAGAGAAATATTGCAGAAGCATTAAAACATTTGAAGCCATTTCAACTGGAACCAAATGATGATATGACTGTGGAAGACATCAAGCGTTTCATTGAAAACAAGACGCAACATGTAATCAAACCAAAAAAGAAAGCCGCTATTTTGGAAAAGCTTGTTGAAAAATCTGAAGGGCTGATGCTTTACGCCTATTTTCTTGTTTTATTTATTAAAGAGAATAAATCAGTTCCGGACCAGGGAGATCTTGATGATAGCTTCCCATTTGCAATTTCCTCAGCCTACCATTCGTATTTCAAACGACTAGAGAACGAACTTAAGAAGGAAGTAGGCGTTAACGAAGAGAATTTTCTGAACCTCCTTTCTGCCATTATCGCCTCCAGGGAGCCTATGCTAATTGAGTTTGTCTCTAAACTATTGGGACTCGATGCCAGCTCACCACCTGCAAGACGGAAAGTACGTAAAGCTATTAGCAGTGTGTCGTCGCTTCTTCCTATTCGTGATGACTGTCTTCATGTTATTCACAAGTCGGTTAAAGACTGGTTGACAGACGCATCTTGTT
>Ga0126338_10000492_pt1 | contig 21421 bp, 13 predicted proteins | sample OrbCmetagenome_2_FD_92529 | JGI IMG/M metagenome (GOLD analysis project Ga0126338, IMG submission 92529) | Coral microbial communities from Petempiche,Puerto Morelos, Mexico - Orbicella C C metagenome | ecosystem: Host-associated > Invertebrates > Cnidaria > Coral | place: Petempiche,Puerto... | reverse complement strand
GTTATCTAGACCTTTTGGTAATGTTATCTTTACAATTTATTGAAAAGCCACTGGCATGAACGTCCCCTGGATTTTTCGGCCATTTTTGTAAGTGCTCAAAAATGCAGAATTTTGGCATGTGGGCTTCATTTTACCTGAGAAACATTGCTCTGAAGTTTTTTTTTCGCTGGGGTGCTCTTTGTTTTTGAGAAATAAACTATGCAAAAAAGGCACACAGGTTGGAAAAACCGAGTGGTTTATTGCATATGCAATATCTTGAAAATGAAGCGAACTTTAGCGTGAAAACTACGGGACATCGCTTAACATACCTGAACAAACTGCATGTGAAATGTGGAGCGTTTTCGACAAAGTTCACTTTTGATTAAAAATACTTAATGCCCTTTTTCTAAACGAACGCGGGCCTCTGTTATGATAAACCAAGCCGATCCTTTGTTATAATAGCCAAGCCAAGCCTTTGTTGTAAGTTGAAGTCTCACCTCGGTTTATTATAACAAAGAATTGGCCCGCCGCGACTGCAAGGACTTTGATTTCACTTAGAAAACAGCAAAAAGTTAATTTCACGAAAAGTATATAAGCTCAATTTTGTTGATTTCAGGTCAAAAGTGGTTAAAATGTTGATTCTTGTTAATGCATGATGGCAAGGATGTTCATTTCTCTTAGAAACCAGCAAAATGTCAATTTCACGCAACGTTTAAGCTTAAAAATGTTGATATTAGGTCAGAAAAGGTTAAATGTTGATTTCACGTTAACGTGTGACGGCAAGGAAGTTCATTTCTCTTAGAAACCACCAAAAGGTCAATTTCATGCAACATATATGCTCAAAAATGTTGATTTTAGGTCAAAAAAGGTTTAAATGTTGATTTCATGTTAATGCATGACAGCAAGGATGTTGATTTCACTTAGAAAACAGTAAAATATCAATTTCACGCAACGTATAAGCTCAAAAATATTGATTTCAGGTCTAAATAGGTAAAAATGTTGATTTCAAGTTAATAAGTGATGGCAAGGATATTCATTTCACTTAGAAAACAGTGAAATGTTGATTTCATCAGAACGTGTGACCACAAAGATGCTCATTTCACATCAGGTCAGTAAAATGCTCAAGGCTCTTGTGGTTAGGGTTTAAGTTAATTAGGATTAGAGATTAGTCCAATGTTATTCAGCAGGGTTAGGGCTTCGGTTGTGGTTTGTTCAGGCAACTAGCAACAGTCACCATGGGTTGAGTACCCTACTAGATAGTCAAGTTTGTTAGTTGCACTATAAAAAAATAAAAATAATAAAAAAATAATTAAATAATAATAATAATAAAAACAAGGACTCTTACGCCACGTTCAGTCAGCTGATAAACATTGAAACTACCTTGCCGAGCTAGGATAGTCAAATCAAATACAGCAATCAACGTAGATGTCACTACTAAACAATCAAAGAAGAGGGCCTATAGAGCGTTTTTATTGTCACGCAATGAAAAATAATATCAAAAACCACTCAGTAGATAAGGTCAAGAAATTGTGATATTACAGAAGATAAATAAAGAAGACAGTTCTCCAAGTTTAAGGTGTGTGCACTGTCCCAAAGTTGAGACATCCGTCGAAATGTTCCACGCAAATTTACAGAGCCCAGTATGGAGCCGCCATGTTGGTGTTCTGTGGTACACCAATATGGCGGCCGGAAAATAGTGTTAACATCTGGAACTTACTTTGGTTATCTGGGACAATGATTATCTGCACAGAACAAATAAACATTAAATAAGCACTTTTCCAAATACAGCAACGTCTTAAATGGCTAAAAATCACGAGATAAATACATATTTTTCGACAAATGCGATCGTAGCTTTATGTCACACACCACCATAACTTAGAGATTCAAAATGTGCTGGTACCTCTTATGCCTGATGAGGATAACAACTTTAGTGGCTCTTTAGTTTTGGATTTAAGAATTTGATGACTTCATGTGAAAACGTTCTATAAATAGGGCTGACAGATTAACAAATTAACCCTGTGCAACGTACGGGTCTCCATATATCTGCATGTCCGCTGATCCCAGAAGTTCAAAACACGACAAATCATGCCGATATGAAATAAAATCAATGCAACCTAAATCACAGATCCATGTTATAATCGATCGTTATTTGTTGGCCATTATTATGTTTAAATGAAAAAGGAAATTTAGTTACCAGTTCAAGAAATGTCCGCAAAACATGATTGCGATGCATGCCGCAAAGGGCCTTTACACCTCGTGCGCGGGAAAACATGGCGGTTGATACAAGAGAAATTTTATAAGTCCAAAACCAGTTCTCGCTTTCCAAACTTTGACACTAGCAACGTTTGGCAGATGGGCCACAACTCACAAGAGCGCATTTTTCTTGGGCAAGAACTGCTCTTGGACTTTGCTGCCTGGCTCAATCTGACTTCAAACGCTGATAACACGATTACGGTATATCAGCTGCCTTCGAAGTTTCAGAACACATTTTGATTCTTTAAAACGTGCTGATGACTTACGGGTTTATCAAGGCTTTACGATGCCTCTCCACCACCAGGCAGGTATTTCGTTTGACGCTCGATCAATTCACGTGTTGTGTTCACGTCACAATAACTGATGTAAACAATCTGTTCCCAGATTTCCACTCTATATACTATTTTCCTTTGACTTAAAGACAGCTAAAATTCTGTGGAATAAACTATAAACAAAGGATGAAAGTGAAGAATGATCATCGCAGTAAATTTTCCAATTTAAGCAATTGGAAAGAAGAAGCCTGAAAAAAATCAGGGCTTCAACGGGATTCGAGCCCGTGACCTCCGCGATACCGGTGCGATGCTCTACCAACTGAGCTATGAAGCCACACATTGGGAGTGAGGCCACTTAATTGAGTTCATATCTTCCCGTGAGGAGTGAAATGATGTGAAGTTTATATGAAATAATTCATATATGAACTGTGGTTGTAAATGAAAGTGAAGAATGACCATCGCAGTAAATTTTCCAATTTAAGCAATTGGAAAGAAGAAGCCTGAAAAAAATCAATTCAATTCAATTGATTTTTTTCAGGCTTCTTCTTTCCAATTGCTTAAATTGGAAAATTTACTGCGATGATCATTCTTCACTTTCATCTACAACCGCAGTTCACATATGAATTATTTCATATAAACTTCACAAACTATAAACAGTCTGCCTGTTTGCTGTTCAACAAAATAATAAGGTTTCTTTTGTTTTTCGTTCAACAAGATCTCCAAAATATGCCACTTGGAAAACTGAGTTTTTTTGCATACGTTATTTCTCGAAAACGAAGAGCACCCCAGCGAAAAAAACTTCAGAGCAATGTTTCTCAGGTAAAACGAAGCCCACATGCCAAAATTCAGCTATTTTTGAGCACTTTCAAAATGGCCAAAAAGTCTAGGGGTCACTCTTGCCTGTGGCCTTTCATATGACTCCCTGAATTGTATGATGCAAGGTCTCTATAACAAAGTTTGGAATAAAAAATGTCTCTTGGGAATTTCTTTTGAGCGAAACTGTCGGTAGTGCTTTTCATAAGTTTTGAAAACTGCATGAAACATTGCAAAGGAAGCCATTAAAGTGCACGTAATTGATGTGCAAATCACACGGGTATCTAATTATAGGTATCCAATTACAAAAAGTTCAAATTGGATACCTGTTATTGGACACCCACGTGATCTCGCACCGATTACGTGACAAATAGGCGTGTAGAGAACCAATCACGATCAAGAATTTTGTTATAGATACGATTAGGTCTATAAGAGAGGAGAAATTCCAATCCTGGATCCAAACACTGCAAATAAACACAATACTGTTAAAATTGGATGAGCTTACACATTCAAATCATCTTCGAGGTGTTCAACTGTGTACAGTTGCCTAGAAAATTTGAACAACTCCAAGAAAGCGTCAAATCCTCCCTCCTGGACGAAAAAGTGCCTCTGTGCGACGGATCTCAAACATTTCCACGGGAAGAAAAATGAGGCGAGTCCTTCCACTGTATAAACTAGACGGTCATAAAACCCCCATAAGCTAGAAGAATCGTCTTCTATGTTGGGTAGCTGTCTTTGTAGCTTTTCGACAATAATTTTTTGAGCGGTGTTCTTCAACACTTCCAGTAGATCACTCATGCCTGGTATATCCGCTACAGCAAGAAATTGTACTTTAAAACAGTCACCCTCCCGGAAATACAATCTGCCGAGAGTCATGTCATCGTCTGTTATCGGTTGTCCCTGATAAAACAGCTGTTGATCGCAAACTGGTGCTTGAATGGCGGCCTGAATAGCGTACTTTACATCTCTGATGCTTGTGGTATCGAAGTCAGAAACAGAAAGCTTGGTTCTGCCCGTTTCTTTGTTGTTCTTGCAGCTGTAATCCACGTAGAAATCCATGATACAAGCGTTGTATGAGTTGCTGACGGGAAAACCAGATCACTTTGAATTCCGAGGAAAGATCAGACAAAAAGACTTCGATGCCATAGCGTAATAGCTGGTGTAAAACGACTGACCTGCTACTCGGCTGATAGATTGCATACAGCCGCCATGTTTACAAAACAGTTCTAACGGGATCCCATTGTGCTTTGCGAACTGGGTTGCGGCCGCTGTCGCCGCGCCCCTCCTTGGTTAAACCAAACCCTGTAATGCATGCAGTGTAAAGCAAGTGTAGCTATGTGAGGAAGTCTCAGCACGAGGCTCTGGGGAATAAACCCCACAAACTCTGTTGTTGTTCCCCACTACTATTATGTTTAGGCTGAATTTTAATATAACGAAATTAGTCAATTAAAAATTACCTTTCCTTCCGAGTTTTAGTTTCATCAGATAAAAGGCCCCATAAGAACTTGACGCTTTACCACGTTTTAGCTCGACAGGGTTCTTCGTAATGGAATAGAGCGCGTTTGAATTTCCAAGCTTTTGCGTTGCGTGACATTAAAATGGCATCCCGAGAAAGCTGTCGCGTAGGTCAAAAGATGAATTACTACCAGTAGTGCTTAAGGTTTTGCTAACTGAAAAGTTCTTGCACTAGAAGTTAGTATTTATTTCAACGTGTCGGAACTCTAGAGTAATAAGTTTTCGTTTTAATAGCAAAACTCAATGACAGATGTTTCTGTTACTTTACGGCTGCCATGTTTGTCCGCCTCCGAGGGGCATCAGGACGTACAAAGCTCTATGAATCTGGGTGAAACATTTCTCGGAATGACGAGCGAATGAAAAACGGCAGATACCTTATTCTTGGCGAGGTTGTTTACATATTAATCGGCTATCATATCCCGGATTCTTGACGTTTTTTTAGTTTAATCATATGACCAGTGAAAACCGAGAATAGACAGGATACATTTTCACTTCCGTCAATTTTACGAATAAAATTCGATCTGCCTCGATCTGGCCCGATTCGACCGTTATTGACAACTAATTTTGTGATTTAAACCTGTTTGCTTACTCTCGGAAAGTATGCGATTTTTCTAAGACAATTTTAAGCTTAAATCTGCTCTTTATTTCATGAATTAAAATGATACTGCGATCAGAGGAATCGAAAACTAGTCAGCGATATTAAATTTCGGGTAATTCGCGTATTGCTTCAAAGTTTAGACTATGCTCTCATGCTAGCCAGTGTACAGGCTACTCTCAATCTTATGCTAAAAATAAAATTTAATGTAAAGTAAACGCAATGCCACTGTTACACTTCCGGTAGCATTACGAATGCAACACGATTTGCCCTGATGCCCTGATCTGACCCCAAGATGATACATATATCTAACAAGCATAATGAGTTATACCTGTTTGCTTATTCGCAGACAATGCGCTTTAGATGTTAGTTTTTAATCCACTCTGATTGTCATCTCAAGATTTTTCTGTGTGATTCAACTTGTTGTCGTTGAACAGAGGCCTCGGGCACTAAGCCCTGGGAACGAGGTCGTCGGACGCTAACAAAATGAAATGCTAAAACAGCCTGTCACAAATAACTACAAATGCTTGAGTCTTTAAGGTCTACATCCCAGTTCCCGAAAAGGAAAAAGAAATAAATAGAGTGTCTGTATAACGTGTTTGAAACTCGCATTTAAAAAATCATTAGCACCAAACCCCGTCAATTCATCGTCAGGAGCCCTTTACCCAGAGTCTCCATCTTCTATACTAACGTTGCAAGTCAACCCTTTCCCGTATATAAATATTTTAAGAAACAGGTCTTGTGGGAGTTTTCAGACGACCCCTTTTCAATACCCAATGATACCCGAGCTAAGACCACTCCTTGTTGCATGTTACAACAAAGACTGAGATCCCACTTTTGCCCTCTATTTGAATTTTCAGTACCCTTGCGCTAATTACGTTCAGTTCCAAACATGAAATGATACGGGAAAAGGGTTGACTCTACGTTCTAGTGCGGATGGAGGCTCCGGTGATGGGCTTCTGGGTTTATACGGCCTGTATTTCGTAGCCAAAATTGATTCAACCCGCGCAAATTGCCTGAATCACCCTACACAAGAATCTTACATTAGGAACGCAAAGAATGGTTTACACAGGGATGCAATGTCTTTTACAGGGATGTATAGAACTCGCTCCAGACCCTCATGCTCACGTGACTTTGGTCCTTTGGACTCGAGGCAATTTTGGTCATTTGGATACGAGTCAGATTTTTTTCCCTCTTCCTCCGGAAAAAATAAAAAAAGTGCGGATTAAAGAACCGTGCTCGCCCTAGGCCCCGACGCGGTTACTAAGAATGCCGGGAAGTGTTTTTTTCTTCTTTTACAAAGTTAACAAAGATGGCGGGTGGTTGTGGTCTTGTTCGGTCTTGTTGGGATTTACTTCTTAATTCTTCGTAGTATGGGAATCCTCCATAGCTGGTCAAGCAAGAATGTGATGGAAAAAATATTGGTGGATGTAACGAAACTAGTTTTACTGACTAGCCTGTAACGGAGGAGAGTTTTTATTGTCGTGATTTGAACTAGCTGGCCTTGGACACAGTCTTCACGAAAACTCTCAGCAAGCTCACAGTGTTAGGAAATTTAGTTCATCATGGAACTTAATGTGGAATTGAAATGTTCGGATACGAAGAACGTCCAACATTTCAAGATGACAGTAGAAGACTGGGATAGCAAATGTGTGAAAGAATTGAAAGAGCTTTTAGAGAACGAAATCCAGGTACCTGCCTGTGACCAAAAACTGTATTACGAAGGACGACTTCTACGGAATCACAATTTCTTTCCGCTTAAGAAGTTATATCTGCGTAAAGGTGACACTGTCTTAGTGGAATGCATCGCACAAGGTGATCTTGCAGAGATAAAAGATCTTATAAAAGAAATTAAAGAGTTTTGGAACACGATAACGTGTGAAGATCAAAGCGAGCTGTTGACGGTTACCAGTTCAAAGAAAGTTGACAGCAGCTCTTATGTGAGTTACGATTACATAGCTCGTTCTTTGGATCAGTTGTCTTTTGAATACTTTATTCCGTGGAAGAATGCCAAGTCACTGGTACACCGGCATTACTTTGTACAAGAAGGTGGTTTTGATGCGTTCATGGCAGTATTGAAGTTTGCCAGTAGAAGATACAAGATAGAAAAGAAACCAGGGTCAAAGTAAGCTTATGTTTGCTACATTATCATCCATCTGCCTAATAGTATGGTTCTTTCCAGTTGTTTCTTTCATTCCATGGATGGTCAGTGGTGTTTTCCATAAGTTCTAAACTCTATATTGAACAAATAAGAAGGAAAAGGGGGTTATTTAACATTTATTTTTCAGTAGGGGGGCAACTGGTTTTCACAGGCAGGCAAAACTTTTTGTAATGAACCTTTTTACAAGAGAAACATTCCTCTCAATGGTCAAACCAGGAGGGCAAAATCATCCTCACATTCGGTCAATTTGCCGGGTGCCCAGTCATTAGTGAAACCCTCGAGGAAGCCATCAAAGGGCATGTAACTGATGTGCAAATGGAATAGGTATCCAGTTATAGGTTCAAAAAAGTGAGGGTTCAAGAAATTGGGTTTCTACAGTAACTGAATTACCCCAAAACACTACCAAGAACATACCATAAGAAAGGGTACCAAAACTGCCAAACTAGACACTCCCCCAAAATTGTTGCACTTCCCTGTTTATTTGGATGATGCCTACCCCTAGTCTGTGCATGTCCAGACTTTGAAGAATTTTCTTAAAAGACATGTAACTTATTACTTTTGATAACTATAACATTCTTTTTTTTTAAGGAAATTGTTTGGAAAATCCAAAGCAGAAGACTCTTTGATATTGACTGGCCAGCTCAGAGACTTGAACCATGAGCAGATGATCTTGCATATGCACTGTTTGAGCCTGTTGTGGAATTTTTCTGAGACGCTGCATGATCGCAGGCTGGTGATGCACAAAGGAGGGCTGCCATTTGTCATAAAAGCTTTGCTCTCTGATCCTCTCGAGTACTTAGCTAGATCTGATGAGTACTGGGCGGTTGCAAGCTTAAATGAAACAGCTGTTGGCTGCCTTGTTCAGTAAGAGTTTTTTGTGTTAATAAATTATAATTCTATTGTCTAGCTGGGTTAATTGTCCCACATTAAAAACTGGGGAAATACATTTGTACCTCTAAATTGGTGGTTTTTAAGGTCAGGAGAAAATCAAGGAACTCAAGTTAATATATATACTGACGGAAATTTTTAGTTACACAGGGCTGTCATTAGCAGCCGGCAATTATCGCCAGCTACTCTGATGAAAATCGCCGGCTACTTCACTCACGAAATGACCCAGAAAGTTTAGATACCAAACAAGTGTGACCAGCATATTCATTTCCTTGGTAGAAATGTGAAAAGTAAAGCATGTTATTTCCGAATTGCCTACTATTCTTGATCAGCCATCTACTTCAAAACTTACTGAGAATAAATATATAAAAAAAACTGACTAATCATTTAATAGTACCATTCTTTTCAAGAAGTGAGACTTGTTAGAATTTCTCTGAGGGAAGGCAATTTTTGACAATGGCAAAACATTAAATAATTATTCATTTTGCTTCATTTTGCTTCTGGGGGGGCTTTGCCCCCTGGACCCCTAACGGGCTCTACCCCTGTACCCTGTTGGGGGCCTCAGCGGACCCCAGACCCCTCACCTGTAGGGGGACCTCTGGCGCCCATACTCATGTATTTTCAAAATATCTCCGCCCACTTCAAATCTTATTGACAACCCTGGTTAGAGCTGTAGTGCAGAGTGTACTGTAATATTGAGATGGTTTAAGGGGGCCACCATCTGCTAGACCACTAAGCCACTAAAATCACCTCTTTAAAAATGTTTGCTTAACTAACTAATTTTAATTACTTAAATTAGCCTTGCAGCAAGGGTTTGGGTTGTGGTGGGTATCTGACTGTGTACAGAGTAAAATGTGTTACATCTATCCATGACACATTTAGGCATATAATGTTCCTCTTTGATAACTTTACAAAGCTACTGTATATCTGTATTGTTCCAAAAATCCCTTGTTCTCCTTGTTTTCTAACCAAAATCAGGTAATTTTAATTCTAGGTTGCTAACAAGGATCTTGTTGTAGTCAATAAAAATTGTTTTCTTCAAAAGAAGTTCAGACATTGCCTCCTTTTGATAGTACACAAATTCTAATGCATTTCACTACAGACCCTGTTGTATTTTCATGTTGTGACTATGTGCAAATGTACCAAGTAATTGTGCTCTCTCACATCAATGGTCTATCAACTACAGGGAGCATGCTTTTAGCCATGTAATCTGACGTACGTGTACATATGTTTACAGACTAAGATGAATAAACTACAGTGAGAAAGTTCAAATGACACAGGTTTGCTCTTAAATATTTTAAGTGTCATTGATAATGAATTTTTGTTTTATCATTTCACAGGTACGCCGAGTTTCCTGATTGTCAAGAAATTATTGCCAGAAGTTCTGAGACTGTTGGTAAACTCATGTTCATGGTAGGAAATCAGTTTTGTTCTCCTTTGGAGAGTGGACCGGTCAATAATTCAACTTACACAGAGTATTCAGCCCAGATTGCTGCCAATACATTGTTCTGCTGTGCATGCAGTTTGCAGACACCAAAGATTCTGGTGGAAAGCGGAATGGACAAAAGGATGTTAAACCTCATACAGCTATCAGTAAGGGATGATCTTGCTCTCAGGTATGTTCCTACTCAAGTTTTATCACATAATTTGCATGTAATATTTATACCCCGGGAGGGGGACTCCAATTTTAAAAGGAAGGGAGTGCTCATCAGAAATTTTGAAAAAACCCCTAAGAGGTATTAAGGTCCCATTTTGTGGGCATGGCTTAAAATATTTGTCACCCCTAATTGTTACCAATTCTAAAACAACATGCTATCTCCCATCATATTTTTTTTTAGCTTTATACCCTAAAAAGTACTGCAAAAGCCTCCACTGTGGACCTTTAGAGGCTGAGCATCGTGCAGGTAAGAGGTACGAAACTGCTAAAAGGTACAATGAGCACCCCTGTTCTTTTTATATGGGCGTCCCCTGCCCCCCTGTGAGTTAAACCCACCTTTTTTTTATTGTAAATTCAAATGGATGTTTTGAGAAAATTCAATTAAACATTGCAGCAAAGGGAGTACTAGATATATATTAAATAATTTATAAAAATGATTAATTCTTGTTAATAATAATAATATTATAAATAATAAATTGCTTTTATTATATTTCTTTCCTAGTTACTATTGTATTCTGTTCCTGGCAAGAATAAGGTCATCTGCACTGGTTTGTTTAGACCCTCAAACAGCAAAAAGCATTGATGATCTCATTGCCTCGTTCTTACAGCAGTACAAACCCATCAACGTTTCACTCTGGGAAGAAGGACACAATTATGTCTGGGTTACTATGACACCATTTGTTAGCCTGGCATTTTCAGGGAGAAAAGTTGAAACAGAACTCCAAAATTCTGTTTTGCACAAATCCACAGATGAACTGTTCAAGGCTAAATATGAAGCCACTTTGCTGGCCGAACAGGAAAAAACAGATGGTCCAAATTTTATCCCTGCAGAACACAGTGTTGTCCAGGAAAAGAATGATCATGATGATCAAGGTCAGGGCAAGCCAGTTTTCTCTGAGACTGGTATGGATAAAAGGGAACCCAAAAATCAAAATTGGTTTGATGCATCTTATGTAAATGGCAATCCCCCGTCTCTCGACACTGATGAAGCAGTAAGCCAATCTACAATGCTTGGATCAACACAAACTCAACAGCTTGGGCTTTTTACTGTAAAACATATTCTGTACTCAAATGAAAATCGCCAGCTTGTTGAACAGGAAAATTTGTTACCTTATCTCAATTGTTTATGCTGGCACGTCAATCCTGAAGAGGGCAGGCTCTTAAGAGCTGAATTAGCAAAATATTGGTCACCAAGACCTCCTCCTCTTAAAATTATTTGCAAGTCAATATTGGCTTTTGTTTGTGGGTTCGAGTCTGCTTTTAAAATGTAATTCCATAAATTACAACCCTTAGCATTTTTGTTAAAAAGGTGTCTTTGGTGAGCTTATTTTAAGGTAAGAGGGTTGGTGTTATTATTTTATAAGGCTTGCCCTCAAATCCAGCTGTGAAAGCCTTACTTGGAAAGAAAAAAATGTCTGCGACACTCAAGACTAAGACGCTCGAGGTGGGAAAAGCATAGGGTAGATGAACACATGCTCATGCCGGCCCTATTCAACAATGGGAGGCTAGGACAACTTTTAGAAAGTCTACCTAGACTTAGTAGTATGGGAATATGTTCTAAAATTGTTGTCTTTTTAGTTCATGTTTTTTTTTTTTTCCATTTTCTTAATACAGCTGTAGGTTGAGATAATTATGATCTCAAGCACCGTCCAGAAAACAGTGTTTCGTCACATTCCAAACACCTTGAATTTTGTCAAAAAATACTCTGCTGGAGTCATATTTTCAACTCTCTTTGTGTTTGGAAATATAACAAAATGCTGTCCACTCTTCATCAAACAGCACACAACAAATTCGTAGAATTATCATTAGTTAGTGGAAAACAATGTTTCCTTTAATAACACTGTTTGTGCATTTTCCCAATCTACATGATTATTGCAAGGGTTAGGCACAATGTCCCTAGTACAAGTTATCATAATTATAATACAATACTGTTTTACAGTACACAGTCCTATGAATGTCATTAAATGAATGATTCATACATTGTAAGCAATAAGAATATCCTAAAACTATTTTTAGGCTACATTTGGTCGATAGTTTACACAATCAAATTTACTTTATATTATTTTAAAGATTGTTATCCAAAACATTAACCTGAGTTAATAAATATTATTACATGAGTACATGTACAGCACAAGTGTCAAATTTGACTATATTTTGATCAGTTTTAACCAATTAATTAACCATCTTAAGCTTTACATTGCAATGTTATTAACTATGTAAGAATACTTACATTTCTATATGACAATTTTTTTACCTCAAATATTCTTATTAAAATCACAGTGCAAAAAATAATGATGTATAATTAAAAATATTATTGACAAAGCTATGTTTGCTAAGGCTTACATACAAAGCATTATGCACACTAAATAATATTGTTTGATTTAAAACCTCTGTACAGTTTTTAATTATACACTAAAATCTAAATGTAAAAAGAAACTAAGAATTACCTTAATTTACTATCGTCCATTAGTCTAATTAGAACACTACTGTCATGCAAATATATAATATTTTATACATAACAGAGTGGCTGTCTGTTGGCAAATGCACATTAGTTGTAGTTCTACACAGTGTTGCAGACAAGTGGGAAGTCTCAGGTAAACAACCCTACAAGGTCAGCTACATGACCTCACAAATTACTAGAAAATTAATAATGATTTGATGGGGGTAGTGGGAATTGACCCATTGAAATTCCTTCTTGACACCCAACTTTGAAATCTCATCTGGAGCCCTGATTTCATTTCTACATTCAGCAAAACTGTTTAAAACTACGTCAGCTACTGGGTTATACTAAAATAAAAGATTTAGAACCATTTCTCTTGGTGCCAGCCGATAGAAACCTTGATTTCACAGTGCAGTAACTACAGACTGTAATTATTATTACATAATACCTCCTCAGAGGTGGATAAAAAATGTATTTTTTTGGATTGTACTACCTGGATTTCTGTCATGTTTACATGGTATGAAATTATTCATGTCAAATTGTAGGCATCTCTCTTGCACTGTTGGCTGAGTGTGAAGAGATGTCTGTAGTATTAATTAAAACTACCAAACAATTCCTTGATGATATGCATATGACTAGCCATACACCCTCTACAAGTGGTTGGCAAAGGCTGTGAGATTATAATATTCCAACTATTCTAAACCATTATCACCAACGTGCATGCTCATGCCCTGTTTGATTCTTTTTATCAAATACAACTTGTCACGGCCAGCCTGCAAAATAATAGGGGTGATGATTAACAGGGATTTTGGCATTTCAGGGAGTCCAGGGAGAATTCCCATTAAAGAGATGGGGCTGGCACTCATTGGAGATGTTGAAAAGAACCTCCAGGAGGTACCAATTCAAGATCCTAGCCATACACCTTCTGCAAGTGGTTGTGGGCGTGGCATGAAATTTTTTCACCCCTAAGAGTTACCAATTTCAAAACAACACATCATCATACTGTTTTTGCCTCTACACCCTGTTTAAAAGACACCACAAAAGCTTCTGCTGTGGACCCTTTGAGGCTGAACACCCAAGAGATACCAAAACTGCCTCTTTAACCCCTAAAAGGTACTACGAGCATCCCAGTCCTTTCCATATGGGAATCTCTCCCCTCCCCCTGGGCATCTTCTACATGAAAATGGGGTTGGGGGAGGTCTTAGATTTTGAGCTTATTGTATCACAGGCAGCCCACTGTTGGAAACTGGCAATAATGTTACATAAAACCAAGCAAAGTTTACACGTCAATTTGTTGTTAGTTGTTAGGGTGTAGGCAGGTGTTGCATCAAGACAATATCTCCATGTGGATTCATGATCTCTTTTATATTGTGTTGATAGTTATCTAGTGAGAATAATTTATTGTTGATTATACTCACCAGGGAAATCTGCTCTTTTAATAGTTTAATCTTCTTCTCATTTGAGTCTTTCAGCATTTTGTGGTAGTAGACAATAACCCTATAAAATTAAGAAGTTGAAATCACTATTAAATTGTTTTTAGCAACATCCCACAGATAAATACTACTAACTTCATGTGGATCATGCAAGCAAAAATTATTTAGTTGATGTTTTTGTCCTTTACATAAATGTAAACCTAAATGCATAACTCCTTGTGCACTGACTCCATCATATGTACATATATCTCTGGAACTACATGTAGTATTACCATGTGAATGGACCTCCATAGAACACAAGTCAGTCACTGATCACAAAATTAATGTATGAGCAACAAAACTGATTAAAGATCACATTGGATCCATGGCAAAGAGTTATAATAAAAAAATAAATGCTGAAAAAAAAAAAATTGAAAAAAAAAAAAAAAAAAAAGGAATTTTGTTATGACAACAAGCACCCTGCTAACAAAATCTCTGTCAAAATTCAGGTTACAATATACATGTAAGTCTTGCAATGAAACAAACAGAGAACATTTCTTCCCACCACGCTGCTAACTGGCATCCAATAAGGACTGGAATACTCTAGAACTGTTCATAAACAAGGATATACTGTCCTTTCTCCAGACAACTGGACAAATATTATTGTACAGAAGTCACCCCTAACCTCTATGGATTAAACTGTAATCTTACCCAAGAATGCAGAACAACATGGTGATGAAGCTTGCTGATGACAAGTAACCAATGGTTAATCGTAACCAGTTAGGAAACGACGCAGTTGTATCAGTAATAACTTGGTACATGAAATCCCGACCTCTGCACAAAAAAACAAAAAACAAAAAAATAAGTAACATTGTACATGCAGTCTAAATGTGTAGGTAGCTCCTTCGCCACGGAAGGAATTTTTTCCAAGACCCTCCCCAAATCTGTCTGGATATTCCAATTACACAGCTTCATATATATTTTTAAATTTTCTGATCTTAGAAAACTGTCCATCCCCAAGGAAATTCCAGACCCCTCTGTGGGGGAATTATGGATATTTTCTGGAACTGCACAGCACTGAAAAAAATTAACTATTATTTTTAGTTAATTTGCTTTCACATTTAATTAATGCAACACCCTTAATGGGGGTTCGACTGTAAATTTTAGATAAAAAACAATGTTTAGATAAAAACAGCTGCCTACATGTATCTGGCTTGAAAATACAAGCCTTATACTGGAAGACAAGGCTTCTAGACCTAGTCTTACGACTAGCCACTTGTGATAATTATAGTAATTTATATCAAGCCACCTGATCAAAATGTGCTCAGAACTAGCTGGCTCGCATTCATCATTCTTGGTTAATAATTTTCAACCACTGTTAATATATACCAATACTTAACTGTAACATAGACAAACTTACTTGAAAGGACCGCACAGTTTTGAAGGGCATGTTCTGTAGAAAGAACAATGCATGTTAACGTACATCTCATTGTGCACACTACTGTTAGTAGCACTCTGGATATATCTTCAGAGGCACCTTCAACATAGTTTATTACAGTTTATATAATAATTAAATAATGCATGTGCTCTAATTGGTCAATCAGCCATGGTTTATTGTGCTAGTAAACTCATGGAAATTTTGCGTGTCTTCTGAATTATTATATAAAGGCAATAGACCACAAGTGTTTATGGTTTATAGGGTGATAAACCACTTGGGATGTTGGAAGAACACTCGCAGAATTCATCAATCACTTGCCTGCGGCTCATGATTTACGAATCCTTCTCGTGTTCTTCCAACATCCCACGTGGTTTATCAGCCTATAAACCATAAAAACTTGTGGTCTATTGCTTAAAAAAAAGTGGAATTTAATTGGGGTATTTGACTAGCATCAGATAAGTCAGCAACACCAGAAGTCTGAGGCGATGATATTTGTCTAAAAAGAAAACCAACTCACACTGACAAGTATCTTGTTTGCTTTTCAAACCCATTTTAACATAATTATTGATTATCTTTGACAAAACATTTACTAACACATCGTCTGACATAATGGTATATCCTATGACAACCAGGGACAGAGTGAAGGTCACAGCCAGTAAAAAGAGGAACAACAAATTCATCCTGGATGCTCTGAATGGCCTCACAGATGGACGACAGTTCATAACCACACTGATCTACAGTGGAGAAAAGAAACAAAGCAAGATTAATTTCTGTTTTCCATAACTGCTTGTTTTTGAAACTTGATGCATGCATACACATATGCATATAATAATGTTTACAAACATTTCCAGTGTACCTGTTGTAAGTATTTTCTTCAGAAACTTTCAGAGCAATCAGCCAAAAAGTGTGACCACTTTTAATTAATTCACATTCTGTCATGCATGCCTGACTATCCAATCAAAAGTGGTAGATGGAATTTCTTGATTTCTGATGGGAAAGTAAGAACGCATGAAAGAGTGTGAATAATTTAAAAGTGGTCAAACTCTTGGGCTCCTTGCTGTAAGAAGTTGATAAAAATGTACTGCTAGTTAACTTTAATTGAAATGATTTATTATACATGTATAGCTTGTGTTTGTAGCTGATATAACACATGCCCTGGTTGGCTAATTCTAGGGTATTATTTTTCCCTTATGGCCATGGGCCAATTACGAGCCTGAAAAAACAAAGGAAAAAAGTCACATATGAAAGACAACCTATTGACCTTGAACGTTCGGTCTTTATGGGAAAGTCTCAAACCTCAGCCTCGCCGTATTGACCGCACTATTGCTTGGTCAATATGGCATCGTCTCAGTCTGAGATTTTCCCATAATGACTTCACTCTTGGTTAATAATTAGTTAATAATACCATTACGAGGGATATTAAAAGAGTGCTTATTATGATTGACTAATTAAGTTATCCTGATAAGGTTTAAATTTTGATCAAAGACTTTCCCTCGAAATTTCCATACCTCAATATATTTTTCCCCCACACAAAAACTTGACTGGAATTTTCGGTGGAATAGAAATTATTCTAATTACTCAGACAAGATAACTAGTACACTTAACAAAATTCAAACTACTTGTTAATGGTATTTAAGACCTTATGCATCCGATGGCACAATGAGGACTGATGATGATGATGATGTTAATGGTATTTACTTGTCCAAAACCAGAACAAAATAAAAAGTACATTGAATTTGGAATGTGTAACATTAAGCTATGATTACACATACCCTTTTCACATAAAACAAAATGAACAGCTTTATGACTTGGATTAGTGGTAACATGGGGCTGTAGAATGTGCCAATCCTAAATTCAGAGAAAAATAGATGGAAATATAAATATCCTTCTAATTTATGCTAAAAATACAAATTCTCCTAACTATTGCAAATGACACCAACTTGTTGAAAAAGTGACTATTGGCAGTAAAAAAACTCCTATTGATGGCCATTCAAAAAATGAACAAAAGTTCGAAATCTACAAAACATATAACTTGAAAATATTAAGTGTATGTCAACAATAACAAAATTCAAGATTAGTGCATATAGGAAAACACCAGTGAGGTCTTTTGCAACTTACACCTTGTAGAGCAGGGATGACATATGCCGTGTTTTCATGAGAGAGGTTTACTACGGTTACTGCTTACTGAGGTTTCGTAACTAAACCGCAGTTATTAGAGAGGCTGTTTACACGAAACTAATTAACTAAAGTAGGCCGCATACGACACACAGTTTGAGGTTTTCTCGGAAAGCAAGTGCTGCAATGTTGCTCAGAAACTATTGGAAAATTATAATATTTGACTTTACTCCAATGCCGAAAGCAGGTCGTTGTCAAATTGCTTGTGGTGATGTTGAGCCAAACTCTCCTTAAATGTAAAGCTTTGTAGATGAATAGTGAAAAGAAATTTTGATATCTTGCTGAGCCTCTTCCCGCAAAAAACTTGAAACGGCATCTGCCACGGAGCCCAGGCTATGTAAATATTTACCAGTATGTCTTCTCATTTGGGGCTGCTTTAAATTCTAACATTCGCTTTTCTTCTCCATAGATCTCAATTATGATTTCTGTCTTCTTCTTTTTATGACTTCTACATTCAAATTTGAATTTTTGATCAGGACACCTAATCCTTCTTTGGAGATTTCAAATTACCAGTAATCTTCTTTCAATACTATTTCAATGCGTTTTATTGTTTAATACACATTTCTACATCCATAGTAGAATGCCTTAAACACAAAACAATTCTTACCAACATAGGAACTGTGAATATATCAATTCAATTACATTCCTTGAAATGTCAAACCCAGGAGGACCAATTGTCTTGCAACACTGACAATTCACAGTAAGTATCCTAGAATTAGGAGCAGAGAAAAGTTCCTTTAATTTATGTATTGTTACAATATAACTGGATTATCACTTTAAATTCAATGTACCTCTTGAAGGGGTTGGGAGGGGACGGTGATAGAGAGGGGAGTCTAGTACAACTGTACATGTACACGTATTTCAAGTCATAAATCAACATAAATAGAATGATATACCACTCACTCACTCATCCCATTCATCCCAGCTGGGACAAAATGCCATAAACTATTATGTTACAGGTCTCATTCTTGGCCTTTGTTTCACAACAGCCAAGACAGAGAAAAAGTTCTGAATATTCCATCAGTCAAACAGCCAAAGCCAGGGAAGCCCTCTACTACAGGTTAACCAAGTATGGCATAAGTTATGCACTGTGTTAGCAGCAGCCGACCACAGGAAAAACTTTCTTACTACATACTGAAACCCTTACTTAAGATGGAACTCAAAAATGATGTAAGGTGCTCATTAAAAACTTGAAGTTCTAGCAGTTAGGAAGATTGAGAGGGGGAGGGCTCATTACAGAGCAGGACCTTTTTAGTTCAGAACATTATGGCACATTACATGACTGCAAATACATGCAAAGCAAGGGAGTCACATACCTTCGGACAAATTCTCCAAAGAAGGTTGAGAGTAACAAGAACACAAAGTCCACGATGACAAGTCGATAGAATGTGTGTCCAACATAGTTTTCCCAACACTGGCTAATTTCCTAATAATAAGCAGTAGAGAAATAATGAAAGATAGCTGAAAATACTGCATTCACTGATAACAAGTCATCAGTGTGTGTGAATTCTTTGCTGAACCAGTAAAATATGTGTGTAACCATCTCAAGTTCATAAAAGTAATCGATCATAATAATTATTATTGTGTCGTAAAACATACTAACCAGATACTCTCCAAACATGCCTGTAAATTACCTTCTTAATCTATGACTTTTTTCTGTCCAGTTTTATAGAGTTAAGCATACAGTGTTTTTGAGCCACAGATGTCAACCATCAAGACGTTGTGATTTCTTACATGTATGAAGATCGATCCACATGAGCATTAGTCCCTGGTACCTTCTTCAAGACTCAATAGATGTAAAAAAAACAACACTTCTACGAGCAAATCCTGACAAATTGAATCTATTGTAGGTAAATGCCTGAAGTCGATCAACTTGAAGACCAAACACACTCTATACCTCATGTAAATTATAACAGAAACAGTCCTGGACGGGTTGTAATGACAGTATTACAAAGGGCCACGTCCAGTTGTACAAACAAAATTATATACAATGCCTGGCTGGTTGAATGGTTGATAATTACTATTAATCATCTGTTCCTTCCACATGCTGTCTTCCTCTTACTAAAAGGGAGATGTAGATGTAGATGTACCTTAACAGCTAGATGAGGAACTGAATGTACATGTACATTTTACAATAGTTTTTTTTTTATTTATGTGACACAGTCAAGCATTACCTACACTGCAGATATTTATCAGTATGTGCTTACTCTTTTGCAGGTGTTGTCAGAGCCAGCGTCATCAGAGTCATCAGAGTTGCTTTTACAGTCCCGGCATCGAATGTCCACAAACAATAAAACAACGACCATTGTCACTGATATTAACATCATTAATGTGGTTCTGAAATGCCAAAAAGTTTATTATTGCAACTACAGAAAGGGAAATTTTGGTAATTGGACATTACTGTATATGTTTCTAAGTCATTTTGTGGTCAGTACCTTGCCAAAGTGACGTTAATGGTAGTTCGAGGACTTTTGTATCTTTCTAAGCTTGCAATAATTCGAAAGGCAAATGGCAAAAGAAGGTTGATGCCAGACACTACTAATGGGAGTGTCAGCTTCTCCACCACATCATCTGTGTCCTTAGTAAAAAGATACATCGTTCATTTATTATGTATACATAATAAATTGAAAATTATTGTAGTACATAAATTATTGTAGTACATGTATTACTTACACGACACCTTCATTGATACAATTACATGTAGTTGAAGCTTATATGTTATTATTGATTCAAAATGATTTGCTTACTGATTTGAGTGAAAGGTTGGCTGAGAACTGGATGAGATAGGCTGCTCCTGCCATTAAGGTCAGGACAATGAAATTTGTGAGGATACGAAGCCAGAATATGTTACACTTCTCACTCAATGTGCGAGCCACATTATAATTCTGCTCAGCAATGGCCTCCTATAAAAGGAAGTTTTTTCAAAATTAAATCAGCTAAAAACATACACATTTACTCAACAACGACATCCCAACGATGTTGAAACGTTATTATAATGTATTACTCCTGCTAATTTTTGTGTTGGAAATACATTAACCACAGAAAAATTTAACCTTGAGTTTGTAAAGGGGCAGTGGTGTCAGGACGTCTTGCACTCATAATGGACTGGGAGGGAGATAATTGTGTTACCAGGATCTGTAGGGTGAGACACAAATGATTGCCAAGGTACATGTAGCTGAGTGTTACATAGGATTGTGTGATGTAGATGGTTGGGAAGCTTGTGACCATAAAACGGGTTGGCGGGGAGCTTGTGACTGTGCATGTCTGATATTATAATAGCAATGTACATACATGTATCACATTTGCAGATGGTAGACTGTAGACTTTTTTGACTAAAACTAAATGTCAAATTCCCAAGTTCTCATAAACAGGTTAACCTGAGTGATATTCAGGCTAAACAGAGCTCTATTTAGGCTTCGTGGCACAGTGGATGGTGGTGCTCCTCGCAACTATTTTGCTATAATTTGCAGCTTGATATCAACTACACATTGCATATACTGTCTATCAGAACTTAAACATACTTCCCTGGCCTGATAAGAATTAACTTTTGTAAGATATAATTATTTTCTACAGAAAACATTCTACAGTCAGTCAACTGTAACACTTATAGCAACAGCAACACAAACACACCTGAAGTTCATTGAAGATACTTTTTTGTTTCAACAATGCTGCACTCCTGTCTGTTATTCCATAATCCCATGAACAAAAGGCTTTGGAAATGAAGAAACTAAATTCATCTCCAGCGTAGATATAGTTCTCTCTGTATGAGTTTGCCATGCTATATTTATGTTAGAATAAAAAAAAAACTGATCATGACATGATT
>Ga0126338_10000490_pt1 | contig 21462 bp, 6 predicted proteins | sample OrbCmetagenome_2_FD_92529 | JGI IMG/M metagenome (GOLD analysis project Ga0126338, IMG submission 92529) | Coral microbial communities from Petempiche,Puerto Morelos, Mexico - Orbicella C C metagenome | ecosystem: Host-associated > Invertebrates > Cnidaria > Coral | place: Petempiche,Puerto... | reverse complement strand
ATGAAAACGTCTGATTAAAAACACATAACGGGAATGTGACGAAGCCCGTAGATTTTGCTGTGTTATTGTCAGCGGGGTTTAATGAATCTACATCAGCAAACAAAGTGGGTTAAATGCGCCTTCGCCCGCATAATCAAAACTTGATAATGAGCTTTCTTCGCGTTCATCGACCATTATCCTCGCGGCGGGGTGAGGTCGACGAACAAGCTGAGAGTATGTAAGCGTTGACGAGAACAGCGCAAAAACTCAGTGACTTTATTAAAATTTGAGCAGGTTTAAATCTGACAGAACACATGAGAAGTAGCAGTTACCTGGGGGGCGAATTTTAGACCTAGTCAATTTAAATAACTCTAAATGACTTTCGTTTGATCTGGCTTTAAGCCATCGACTTCCACAACCTCAGAAGTTTATATGCCTGGAAATTCGAATACTCAAAATCTAGCTAACAGAGCTAATGTTAAACAGACTGTATTACAACCGGTAATGAGATGTGAGATTTTTAGCTTGAAACTAAAGGAGTATGAGACGAAACAAAACCTGAATCATAATTTTTGCAAAACATACCTCTATATCTCTGTTTCTAAACTGTTAACTCTAGCCCGATTCTTTTCGTAGTTGAAGATTATTTGGGTGCCTTTTCTTCCAGTTACATGCGAAGACAAAATAGAATGTAACGAAGTAATTATCAATGCTTTTACACTACTGACGAATTACAATGTCTTCTCTCTTTCCTTGCCGAGTTTCCGATGTTTTATAGACAATTAAATCTGTAATTAAACAGATAAATGAATATTACTCTGTCTCTCTATGGTGGAAATATATAATTTAAATCTCGTTATTGGCAATTGTTATATTTTATCCGCCTACACGTCGCGTATGTAGCCTATGAAAAATAATCATTTGCTCGCTCTCAATAACACCTTCGCTCAATCAGTTAACAAGGATGCAAAGATTTTTTTCGGCCAATTTCCTTACTTTAGGCATGTAAACCAGGTGGCTGTTAACTCGGTACTTCTAGAAAAGGAAATGCGAAATTAAACAAGATCTACTTACATAAATAACATTGACTTAATCGCATGAGGCACGCCAGTGAATGTGCATCTAATATAAAAAGATAGCTTCGAATAAATGCTAGATTTCTAGATTTCTTTTTTGCGTCAAACCTTGTGGAGTATATTTACTAAAAAGAATTGCAAAAGCAAATAGCGTAATTACACGTGCATGTCTTTACATTGTGCGAGTGATCTACATTTGAAAGGTTTCACCGATCTATAATCACTTACACAATGATTAACAGAAATATGGCTTTCAGAAAGTTGTAGGATTAGATCTAAATACCCTTTTTCGTTCATTGCCGACGTTATTTTTAACTTAATAACCTCACGTTAATCTTGCAAATTTGTTTATTAATTTTTCTGGAAGAAATTGGAAGAAAACGAAGATTTTACGATCAGTTTTGGTGTACCAAGAAGTTAAAAAAGTTTCCAAAATTCTTCATTTTCGAAAGTGCTATTCTGGGCTACTCAGCCGCTCTGTTCCTAATGTAATTATTACGTCACGTCACAGACGTCGCGCTGGGAGATTCCCGCTGACTCCTGAGAAGGGATAAGCTCCTCATGCGCCTTGTGAAGAGATGTTTTCAAACAGACCAAAAATGAAATAACGCTAGAAGTTATTAACTTGAAATGTTTCTTCAAATATATTAGTTATATCCAAAAGAATATACTAAAATATCATGTCTTGTCTTAGTTTTTCAACCGCTGCAACAACGACAAATTAAAAAACAACATCATTTGTGAAATTAACTGGCGAACCACTGAAAATCACACATGTGGCAAAAAAAATGTTAATGATTGCTTTTAAGCTATCATTACCTAAGCGATTGACAATGATCATCTGTGTTACATTGGAAGTAGTTATATATTTCAGTCTTACTCATGCACGGAGAAACGAAATACCATAGATTCCAGAATAATCAAAACAATAAAGCTTCTTGGACTCAAAAAGACACTGTTCCTTGAATAAACCAAGGGCTTTTGTATTCATTTGTTAAAAAAAAGAAAAAAAAACTTGAACAAAGAGCAATTAAATTGAAAATTTGCAGGAAAAGCAAGGTATGACCGCATAAATTATGCGGCCTCCGAGACAACAAGCGCGAAAACAGCCCTTTCTGAGAATACAACAAGCTTTGGTCATATTGTTCAACTCAGATTTGTTTCCGATTCGGATTCCATTACTTGCTTTGTACAATGTCATTAGATAAAGAATAAAAATTGTGTCCACGATTTCTGTAAAATTGTTTAAACTCAGCGATCATAACTTACTTTAATAAATTTCGCGGTCTCGCCAGCAGTGCGGTGTAGTGAAAAAAACATTTTTGTAAAATAACTGACCTAGAATTACAAATTTTACATTTTTAGCTACGTAATTACTGACCTATAACTGAGGCCAATGTATCCCTTTTCTTTCTAAAAAAAAATCCCTTCTCATGAGGGTCACGGTGTTTTGTACGTTACTACTGAACAAAACTAATTTAGATTATTAGTGCTCGGTTCTGTATATGTCTTCGCCCAACCCTCGGTTGAAAGTGTAATTAGTTTCTTGCCTGTGATGTTTTTTTCAATGTTTTAGTATAATTAACGAATTTCGCAAGGAGCAATTATGCCGCTTGCATAATTAATGACAGTACACTTATGAGCTAGCACCACTGGTAAATAACAAACTAAGACGAAAGTTCAATATTCAAGCCAAATCTCCGAAGAAAATAAATGATTATGAATCTGAGCCAGCGGCATCTTAGTGAGCCGGTGTTTGTGGAATCAAATTACAAAATGCGGTCATTGTTTGATCATATCATACAAAAGGAGACTGAAAGGAAATGTATATTCTCAAGAGAATTTAAAACAAGTGGATCAGTTTTCATGCGATGTCTGTGTTAGATAATTCTGCTGGCTTTGTTGTTACTTAATGAAGCCATCAAAGTTCGTTAAGAGGAGTTGACCATGGGGTAAATTATTTTAACGGGACTTCCAGTTGGTCCACTCAATGGAATTAATTATCATTATTAGTCTAACAAAGTGCAGCAGAGGGAATGGTGTAATAACTCAAGTAAGCGCTCAAGGCGTTCAAATTCTCCGTCACACGATTTAACCCAGTGCGTATTTGGTGGGGTTTGCGAAATAGCAAACCTCTTGCCTCGAACAATTTCAGTACGGATTAATTTGTGTCCTTTTTTAGCCAACACCTATTCACACATTAATTGTTAGTTCACTAAACAGATCCCGATCTGTACGTACAGAATATTGCCGAGTAAGCACGAAGCTATAACGGACTGAATTGAATGGAAGCACAAAATAACGAGGCAATCTTTAGACCGATACACAAACGTTCTAGAGATTATTGTAGTGTTTTTGGAGTACTAAGTACCAACCTTTGCCATTAACAATCGTCACTGAATATGAATATCTGAATAAAATTGTTACTGCGAAGCACTTTTAAACTGTGCATTGAAAATAATAACAAAATCATGAAACTAATAGAAATCAAATGGATTATCTTCCTACTTCGACACGAAATTGATCTTTCAGAAATAAATTGCCATATTGGGTGCCTTCAGAAACAAATGTATAAGATAACTCATTTTTCCAAATTGAAAACCAACATAATGGAGACATAGAATTTTGTATATCTTGTATAAAAGTTTTGTTTGGTAAGTGTAGTGCAAAAAACTGTAAAATTAAAATGTTTCAATTGTTTTGTTTTGCAACATATTCTGAGTTCCACAGATTTGAGCTGTTTCAGCTTTGAGATTGCTAAACTGAAGGCCTAACGTATTAAACAAGCAAACAAATCGCGAAAACTCACTTTTAGCTGCTAGTAGCCGTATCCTAGAGAGCGTTTTAAGCAGTTTCATGAGACAAACCTTGATATGTCATTACGTTCGTTCTGACAGCGACAAATCGGGTAAAGAAACTTCCTGCTAGAATGAACTCAAAACCGCCCATGATGAAACACCGTAGGTGATAACTGCTCTGTCTCATTAATTAACTGATTCTTTAAGTCGCCTGTTGATAATGCGAAGTTGGGGGCACAAAAGACAAATGAACCTGCCAGGTGGAAAAATCCATTTGATCCAGTGTCATCGATTCCGTGAATATTAAATAGAGTTCATAGGGCTTTTTCTGGTAAAATCCCCTCCTAATACTTCAAGTCATGCCGGGGAATATAATTATCCAAAAGGTGTATTGGAAAAAAAAAAAAAACAATTAATTGCCTACATGATGAATTTGGAGGTGCAATACAGAGTCATACACATATAGTTATAGAAAGAATTCCGCTATAGACCTTTTTACTATTTACGCGGAACTCGGCAATTTCATCTTCCCAAGGAAGCGCGATGTGCGCTCGCCTACGGATCGAGAGATCTGGGTTCGAGCCCTGGCCGCGGGGACATTATGCTATGTTCTTAGGCAAGACGCTTTACTCTCACAGCGCCTCTCTACACCCAGGTGTATAAATGGGTACTGGTGAATTTGATGCTGAGGGTAGCCCTGGGATGGACTAGAATCCCATCCAGGTGGGAGTAGAAATACTCCTAGTCGCTTCATGCCACAGAAACCGGAGATATTCGCCGGTCTGATGGGCCACTTGGCTCGTAAGCAGACTTACAGTTTACCAGTTTACCTTTCAAAACTCAACTTAGCACTGAGGAAGGGCTAGGTCCGAAACGTCTGCTATAAACATTGAGTTTAATTTAGCACTGAATTGTTATTATTTACAACTTTTGAACTGTTTACTGTGCCACACAGAAACTGATCCTTTTGGATTACAAATATTTACTACAGTTTACCTAAGTCATGATTCCTGAAATTTGTCGGGCTGTCGGGAAAAGGTCACCGAAGTTGATTAATTTTTTTCGTTCTCATCGCCTGTCTGCTTAAACATTTATTGATACCGTTTGGAGAAAATCTGGATCTTTTCCGTATTTTCCTAGATCCTCAGCTTTTACCTTTTATGAGAAATCAACTGGTCGACACCATTTGCTGTGAGCAGGAGACAAATATTAAATTAAATCCCAACACGGCTGGGCTCCGCTTACGTTTCGAGCTTAATCACGGGAAATCACCAAAACAACAGTGAAACTACAGTAAAACCACGCTGCACAACGTGACAAAAAAAAACACAAAAATGTTAGAAAAGCCACAACAAGACTCTGCGAGTGAACAATCATGTTATTGAAAAAACTTAACGTTATTTTACCCATCGTAAAACTATAAAATACCGCTTTGACATTCACAGAGATTTTCATATCGCATTATTTTTGAAAAGCAGAAACTAATCTTAAAACATTTTAGTAAGGCCAAAATTCCGAAACAATTTGCGAGAAACGAGAAAAGCTAGAAATATTTATTTTATGTTTACCGATTGTAGCTTCAATACATGCGTAATTTTAGGCTATTCATTATTTCAGCATTAAGCATTATTTCAAATTTGGTCTTGTTGATTTTAAAGATTTTTGTTCACATCTCGTAAACATGGTAACTATATATAATATTGAGGATCTGAAGGCTGGTTTATTTCAGTGACATTTCCAGTGAAGATACTGTGAACTCAGTTGGCATAGAATACTTATGAGATAGAGGAGTTAGAAACGTTGCGCTGTTTGTTTACTTGACCACATCTATCGCAAACATGAAAATTTGTTTTTCATTAGTAAAGATCAAAGACGACGCCACTTAAACCATTTATTTCAGGAAAAAAAGGAAAATCGCAAGGTGTTCCTTTATATAAAAGACAAATTTACCTCTAAGTCAGAGAAAAACTCATTAAAAAGAGTTGCGTCAAGCGCTTGTGATAACGGCTAACAACTTGAACATTCATGTGTATAATTGTGCAAAATCACTCTATGGTAGGATTTTTTTTTTCAAAGATGCAATGCAGTTAATAATCAGAGGAAATAAGCCACATCTACCAAATAATTAAAAGGGGAAATAAGTATTTCATCTTCCCGCAGAAGTAATTACGAATTGTAGTGTTTCGCGATTGAGTGCAGGCTTATTTATCGTTTAATAAAAAAGATTTGACACTACTTTGAGAAAACTCGTTTTTATAGATTTAATAAATAATAGTTCTTCAACTGAGCGTTTGATTATTTTCTTTTCTTTCTAACTTGTTCTTTTGGTTTTTTCTTTCTTTCCTTTATGCTCATATTTTGTAAAAACAAAAAGCATGTGAAACTCCATATAGAGTGAAAGCGTGACCAGGATTTTATATCTTCGTTTGCAAAAAGTCAAACTGAATTCGTGGCTATCGAGGCGATAAAATCACCACAGAGCGGAAATACTAAGGAAATACAGAGGAAATATTGCTGACAACACAATGAGTTCTCGATTTCCCTTTATATTAATCAGGGCAAACACATTAGCCGTATATCGTTGCATGAAAGAATAGATGAATCTCAAACAAAGTTGCGTGAGATTTGACAACAAGCAAACCATACGTAATTCTTAAAATCATGCTAGTTCCTTTTTCAGATGCCATTTTCATAATCTCTTTTGTTTTCTGATGTCGTTATTACTGATTTGAGCGGTGATTTTGCAGTCATTTTATTCTCCATTGTTCCATGTCATAGTCTTTCGAATCGGCCTTGGAATCGAAACTTGGATTACTCGCTCAAAATCACTCATTCAACAAAGAGTTCCATAAAAAATCATGACAAGTGTAAATTGTTATATGGGCGTGATTTTTTCTAATCATGGCTGAAGATTTCATAGCGAAGATCACGTTCTTTCTCGACTTACCGCGAACGCACAATGTAAGGAAAATGCTCCTGAAGAATTCAGAGTTGTGGGTAAAAATTTCTACCTTATCATTATTAGGAGAAAACATTCATATAAAGTGAAGCATGCTGAATCTTATCCTAAAAGAACATTTAATTTCCGCAAGGCATACTTCAGCAGTGGATTAATCAAAACCTTTTTCAAAAATTAACAGTGTATAGCTCTGCAGTGCGTTAATGACTTTTAATTTTAAGTGGGCTTTACTTTCTCCGAGTTCTTTTTTTATATATGTATAATTTAGAGAGTAAACCAAACGTGTGAAAATTTATCTTTGGAAAGAACAGTTGAAATCATTGACAACACTTGCAGCTGATATCCCGTAAAATATTTCCTTTCGAATTTAAATTAATGTTGGGAACTTTCCACGAATCCTGACACTTTTAAAAATAAACGATGTTAGATCATAGATCATAATAAAAGTCCTTGATTGCAGTTATCATTTATGAAGACTTTTCTTGTCATTATTCGTTTTTCTTTCATAGAAAACCACTAATTCCTGAAAGGGCCACTGAAATTAGTACTGGACAAAACAAAGGCTGTAAAGGTGGTGTTTGAGCTCACCACTCATTCATTCTTAGGCGCGCACGGCGATTCATCTTTAGCTAGTTCAAACGCGAAAGCAACACCCAGAACCTGATGCCATTTTTAACGCCTATATTGAAGGTGACAGTAAAAAAAAAAACATCTGTCGTTTGAATTATTAATTAAAACTTCCGATAACAACACTGCACGCTTCTCCGTATAATTCTCTGGAAGAGAACTACATCTTATCAAACTACAACAATAATCAAAAAGTTTGGGAAAAACAAACCTGGGCCCAGATCCTTATGAACACGACTGGACTGAATGAATCTCTAAAGTTTCTGCCGCAACTGGCTTCTTGTTTTTCGGAATAACTGGATATCTGAAATACAAGAATATTCGAAGTATTAATGACAAAACTACACACAAACATTAATCTTCTCCATACCTAATATAGCCCCCTACCTGCTTCAAGCATGCACCAGGGCTTGTTTTTAAAATAACTCCCTTTTTTAAGAAAGCTTGTCCGCTCCTTCGCTGGCTAAGGAGGGGCAGAGTTGAGAGGCCCTCAATGCGAGTCTCTTTCAAAGACAGACTTCTTTGATGTAAAAAACGGTAGAACAGATCATACTAATTGTTATTTACTTGATGTTCTTAGCAGGAAAATGAAATCAGAAAAAGGACAAAAACGTTATAAGTAGTATTTACACGTCACGCCGATTATTAAATTTGTCAACCAATGAACTGAAAGATTTGCTGGGAACAATACTTCATCACTACTTCGACATTCGCACGTCCGGCCGACCAGAAAAGGCTACTACTGTAGATGCGATTTTCATTACAAAGAGAAATTGTTGGAAACAAAAATATCTCGCTTCCATCAGTAAGCGATAACGTTGTCTTAGGCGGGGTGAATGAGTAGGTGATGATGTCCTTTTTATCATTATGACCGCTATTAACGATCAAGCACGTAACATGGTTGAAAATTAATAATTGGAATTCATTTGGTTGCATTGAAAAGAAAAAAAAGCCGAGCAAATAATGACGAAACTAACTGTCATTAGAACTCAGCGATTGAAATTACAAGTGCAAACAATGTATGCAGTGAAAATTACAAAGCTGAAAATGCGTTATCTTTAAAAAAAAAAACTCTGGGCAAGGTTTTCAACATAATGATATCGGCAAAGAAAATGATTGTAATTTACTAAGACTATAATGAATTTATTGTGGTGAAAAAGCATATATAGCTCTCTGGTGGTCTTAATGTATATTTTTGACAGCCACTTTTCAGTGTGTACAAAGAAAACAACGGCCAAAGATTTGAAATTAAAACTAAAGATAACCGTGACAGAAATTTCAATCTCTTTATATCCTTTAGCTCTCTCAACTGATTGCCCAGCATAAATTTTTTTCAATGTTGGTGTAGGAGAATTTGGTGTTTAATCAGTAATACACATAATTGCTTGTTGACTATGCCTTTTACTGTTTGACAACTAAGGAATTGCCTTTTTGACAAACATTAAGGTACAGGACCATTTTAAACTCGAACAAGTGTTTTGTTAATGAAATTTCAGTGTTCCTCTTGGAATAGTATGCCACAGAGTCTGAATTCAAATTGAATGTGTGTTCGCACTTAACACTTGCCATGAATAATTTTCATGATTTTCGAGAACTTTTCAAGTTTTCTGGGTTTTTTTGTCTTATCACAACCGAGCGGAAAGCGAATTAGAAAAATGGCTGATTGTGCCGTAGATATAGTTTCATTTCTGCAAGGTAAATATTATTGACTTAAGTTTATTTTCATTTAGCACATATAATGAATAATTTTTTTAGTTTAAAAGTAGTCGTGCAGCTACGAGTAAGCAAAGCACAATACATCGAAAGACTTATTAATTTTTCGGAGTTTGTGCGACACAAGTAGCCTTATCTACAAGGTAAGGCTCCGACTTCACTTCTTATTAACGTTACGCGTGTACCCTATGTTATAAGTTTGCAGTCGTTATTGCGCAACATGACAAAGCGTGTGTCGATAGCACGTACACGGGATATTGACGATATGAATTGGAATAAAATGCAATGATGAAAGTATCGTTCACTTTAAAGACAGAAAAAATAAACTGTCCGGTCAATCAGCATGGGTTTCTGAATGGAGAGCTTAAATTAACATCCCGCAGGCGTCGTGCCAGGTAGTTTCACGCTGTTTTGAAGTCATCAATTAATTTCTTGCCAATATAGTGTATGAAGCACATTTATATTACTTACTAATTTTTTCTCAAGATGATTAACAGAACACGAGTGATCAGTGGGCACGGAGGAACTCGAGCTTACCTTGTTATGCCTTCTAGAGAAAAACCACGAGAGAATATAATCTATAGATACGAACCTGAACAAACATAACCGTCTTTGGTCACAGGAAGCACTATTTACCTTCCTTCAAAACCCTAACTCGATCAACCTGCACTGAGAAATTATTAATTAAAGATCCATCAATCACTCTTAGTGTTTGACCAATCACATTGGTGATAGTTCCGCAAAAACCCGAGCTCGTTCAATAAATTTATACCTTGACGCTAGAAACCATTCAAATGCAAAAACCAATTATAAGTTCCTGTTTGAGCGAATATTTACAAGTCAACCTGGAATATTTTTCCGTTGTGCAGAGTTCTCGATCGATGTGAAATTATGTTGAAATTCAAATATTGTCAGTAACTTTCAGTTCAAACTGTTCCATTTTTGCTTTATTTTCACACATTTTTCAAAACTTTAACTTTTACCAACCCAACAAAAATATGAACTCTTTCGGCAAAACACAACTACAAAGGTAGCCGTTTAAGTTACAAGTATCACCCATCTTAATTAAGAAGCACTTTACACAATAAAAGTTCATTTTCAAAGGTTCCCAAAAGGCCAACTCGTTGCCAATTTACGTAACCTGAAACTCCTCAGTTCACGGTACTCTTTCTCTTCCAAATAAATGCGCATTTGAGTTGAAAGTCCGAACTCAGTGACAATTTTTTCCACCAATCATAGTTGCATAAAGACGGCTGAGAACACAAAAACAAGGATGCAAAATGTTCATTGAGATTTTTGTGAATTCAGCTGTTCACTTAACAAATTGTAGAACCTTTTAGGATGGTAGAACAGGACTTTGTAAGGTTAAGGACTATTTATCCTTTGAAAAAAAAACCGTTTTTGGATCAACTTCCGTGAGTGTTTCCCAACCGATGGTCAAATCCTCTCTCTGTCTTTCAAATAGCTGGTTACTCGATAAATGTTTCGTACTGCGACATCAGGCTAAGAAGCGAGGTCAAACAGAAACAAGAGTCGACGAAGGTTCACGGGCAAGAATTGCTTTAAAATTTCATTTTGTAAATTCATTGCCTTTCATGATCACTGAGTGCGCTAAAACAAGCAGAGAGAACGCGGGAGCTGCTGCGCACGAGCTAAAACTTTTCAGCGTCAACTGTTATCAAAATTTGAGCAGCTTAAAATTTAAATGAAGCGCATGAGAGGTTTCTAACCACAGCTCAACCCAAAAATTATGATAAACTATAGAAGTTGATCTGCTATTTGAGACATTCGATGTTCGAATGGAACGAACACATTTGTAACATACCACTCTACCTATCACACCCCTTGAACGGAAAGAAAGAGCTGTGTTATCTTGGGTTAGTTGAAAACTGCAACGCTCAGCCTGATGTTGGAACTTTTTAGTCCCAACATCAGGGACTTTTTAGTCCTATTTAATTAAGTAATCCTGCCGCCTTTGAAGTCGTTTTCATATGCACGCGTTAATTATTAGGGATTTATCATCTGAGGGTACTGCACGCAAGTGTTACAAAACCGAAAAGTACAAAGGCTTTAACGAGCGGGCCTTATCAAGTACATTGATGTGCGTTGAGTAACTGCATTCATTTCGCGCGCCCCTTAATCGTTTTCTTCACAGATAGAAAGTTATCCTCGACCACTAGAAGGGGATTTTAAGTTAAGAAAATATATTGACTCCTTTAAAGTCGACACGATTGAACCATCTTTAGATTAGTACTCATTCAAAGTTTCACACCACAGTAGATCTCTATCAAGGCAGAAAACTATAAAGAAAGAAGAGCAAATGTTAAAACAAAAGAGCACCAGGCCGCGTTAAAGAAAGGCATACACAGGTTTCACAATAACCAGAATCATAATGGCTAGTTAGTTAATCTACAGGGAACAAGTTGACGCTACGATTGGGTTAAATTCGTCGGTAAATTTTTCTCAATTTACCAAACTGATATATACTGAAAAATTCCTTTGCGTGTTAGTTACAATGTACTGAAGTATCCTAAATATGCGGTCTAAGTCGTATTTCTATTTAAGTCTCATCAATCGAAGGTTACTCACCTTTTGACCTCAAGAAAAGACGACTAGATAAATAAACACAGCTTTTGACTTAAGAGCATCGATAAAACGAAAGGCATTGTCAGGTAATGCCCGCAATGCTTTGTGGTTAAAAGGTAAAGCGGACAATGCTTTGTGGTTACCAGGGCAAAGTGCGCAATGTTTTGTGGTTACCAGGGTAAAACGCGCAATGTTTTGTGGCTATCAGGTCACCAGGGTAACACTTGGATTTCGAATAAGTAAAAGTACAGAAGTTTAGATTTTGCCTTTCGATTTAAGTGGGCTTCAAGCCTTATCTTTGTCCTTTTTTGGTATGATTGTAGAATACGCTGAAAATGTCTTTAGAACAATACTACGATTAAGGTCTGGAAAGACAAGCGCGCTCTTCTGACCGAAATCCGGCTTCCGTCGTTTTCAATAAAGAAAGGAAAAGAAAGTTGGAGGAAGAAAAGACTTTTCCACGCTCATGTTCTGACTTTTAAAAACACGTAAGTCATACTAACTACAACAAAACCTTTAAGAGTGCTCAGTGCACGGTCTCATGCTTGGAAAATATTGGACAGGAAAAAAGAAGCAATATGATTGGTTGATTTTACTTATTGGCCTTCTGAACTATCTTAGTCGTGTAATATTGGGTACATTTCACTGACACTGTGCTAATGACATATTTTCGTGCAACTGCATGCTAAATAATATTTGCACAACCCACAATCATTTAATTGGCTTCTGCGATGGGCGAGCGTTAAACATGTCAGCCAAAAATGTCAGCTGCACTAAAACATAACACGGACGCCAATGATATCTGGCGCACGTAAAATATATGCGTCAGTGAAAAACTTTACAAGCGTTCGTTTCAGCTGTTGCGTAAACTTTTTACGTACTTAGAACACGGATCTATTCTTGGGACAAAATAATTACGATGCAGCGTGCGTTTTCTAGTACGCTGATGCTGCACGTTTCACAAACGGCGTCTCGCGCCAATTCGAGTTTGGTACCAAATGCTGTTTCTGCATGAGATTGAAAAGTAGAGCGGGGTTCAACTTTTATCGCAGACAAAAGCCGTTAAAAAATGTTCTCCGTTTTATTAAACTGAAAAATCTTCTAAATTCATGTCCTTTTGTCACGCTTAAAACGAAAACAAATTGGACTTTCACCTTAATCTACCATGTTCAGTTAAGGTGAATTTCTTTTGTTGCGTTATTTTACATATGCTTACAGATGTAAATTTTGCCGGCTCTACGTGCGTAAAATAATTTAATTTTTAATTACAATGATACTTTGCCTTAAAAAATATAAATTAAAAAAGAACAAAGCAAAAAGATTACGGGATAGTAGCAGGAAGAAACTCAATTTCTATTCTAATGTCACTCTTTTTCATTAAAATGTGTTATGCAAAAAGATAACTGTGAAAATGATATTATTTGCTGACACAAATGTGTAATATAGAATTGAAAAAATACAAGTGAGATCAATAAGTGGACTACTACTACTTCGAGCGCAGGTAACTTAGCAGGCAGATTTAAAATTTAAACAGTAAAATTGATAAAACATATGTACGGCCTGCGTTTGCGGAAATAGATGGACTATTTTAAACTTTTTCCACAGTGTCAAGCGGAAAAACTTGAACAACATTGAACGCTTCCACAGACGTCCGTCCGCCCAATTTCTCCATTTCATTTTACCTGGCTCCTGATTTTACGCACGTAAAGCTGGAAACATTTAACGTGACAGCGCAACGTCCAGCTTTCGGTTAATTCACATTCAACTGGCCGGTTACGCATGTAACTATGTACTGGTCGCTAGCAAGTTTGTTCGATTTTCGTTTCTCCCTTGAGCTCCCGTGAAGGTTCATGAGTTACTATCATAACTAAGATATCAACTCATGTCGAGAAACTGAAATGAAATGAAATGAAATGAAATGAACTGCTTCGATCTTTTTGTAGTTCTAAAATTAAAATTTCTATCTGGGCCGCGATACTCCAATGCTCAAATGGCCTGCTGTTAACAACTGTTTCAAGTAAAGCCAACTTTCGAAACTATTAAAAGGGAAGTAAGTATTTTAAATTGTAATGTTCCACTCGGATAAGTTTACCTTACAACTTGATGAATCCAATTTCCTGCTCCAAATTAAACTGGTATTTTCAGTGATGTATACTAACTTACAGAGTAATAACGGTCAGATTGAAGCTTAAGCGTGAAAGTTGTGCCGGGTTGACTCAGCAATGCTGATGTGCTAATTATCATTCATAAGGGGAGAATTGTGACACGGCCTTCAGCTTCTTAGAAATTCATTGGGTGAAGCCGATTCAACTTGTTTACTCAATAGAATAATAGCTGCCCCCACGCTTTGAAGCTCGTTCCATTTTGCATGGTATTAAAGTGGACTACTTTGGTATTTTGGAAAGTGCTGATTTATGTAAGGCTAGCGCTAAATCGGGTTCGAGGTTTCCTTCTGGTGTTCAAACTGCTTCGGGACGCTCTTTTTTCTAACAAAAGCGATGGGAAGAACAAAAATAAAGTTAAACGAGGTCACGTTATCTTATGTAAATTTGATTTCACAGCGGATGTCTACGCCTACTCCTTTAAATATTGCCTAGTAAGTACACGCTCACCAAAAAATGTTATCTTTGTGAAACAGTAGCTCCAGCGGCAGTGAGAGTGACAGCGAAGCGGAATAGAAGAGTCATGAAACGTGGTCGTATGCAAAGACAGTACCAAGTTTGAAGTATATGTCATGTTTTAACGGAGTGTTGTAAGCGAGGCATACATTAAGCTTCCTCGAAAAAAAAAAAAAAGCCTCAAAAGACGTCCATGTTGAGAAATGCTTCCTGTTTCGCTTATCTGAGAGACAAGGGAAGGTGGACCAGAAATTTAGGGATTTCATTGTTTACTCCTATCGTGACCTGTCTTGTAATAAGAAAGGAGAAAACGTCCTTAAATGATCTTAAATATCCTTGGATATTCAGCTACCTCGAACTCGGTGCGTTTGTGGTGAAGGATTACATTTAGAAGAGCTTGGGAGGACTTCGTTTTCAATTTTTTCGTAACTGTTTATAATTTTGGATCGAAGGAGTCATTATATTATTCAAATATGAAAGCAAACTGAAAATCATTCAGGTACCAAAGTATCGCCAGAACCTGACATCGGTCGATGAAAAACACAGACTGCGGACTGCGGACTGCAGACTGCAGACTACAGACCAGGAGTAAAACGCAGGCTGCGGACTGTAGACTGCAGACTGCAGACTGCAGACCACAGCCATGGGTAAAACGCAGACTGCAGACTTTTTAAGGGTGCATGTCATGCTACCATTTTCGTCATTAAGAGCTAACCGTAAATAGACTAACTGGAGCATTATTCAGGCTAACCTGAGTAACATTAGACTGATATTCAGGCTAACCTAAGTTATATACAGTCTAACTTGAGTGATAAACTGAACGGAAGGTTGAAAAAGCTCTTGAAAGTGTCAAATAGTTAGCGTAAACTATACGCTGCGAGCTAAGCTCTCCTTCAGAAGGGGCAAAATGTAATGATATTCAGGCTAACCAGAGCTGGTGCTCTTCAGGCTAACCAAACTGCAGACTTTCAAAACGATTAGTTTACGGTTTACTCGAAATATAGGTCTGTATACTGCAGTCTGCATTTTACCCTTAGTCTGCATTTTAACCCTGGACTGCAGTCTGCAGTCTGTGCGTTTTAACATTGACGAGGTTAAAATTTGCCCGCGTGTCATTTCTATTGTTTTGAGATAGGCTATTGCTAACCTCAATTTAGCGAGTTAAATTCAACCCTCCTCGCGACGGAGATACGCTGACTAACGACACTAACCTTGGTTTAAGAAGGAAAATTGGAACAAAGTCTTTGCCTTACACGAAATTCCGTCGTCGATCGATGACTACACAGACAAAGAACTTCGCGAAGACTGACAGTGCAGCTATTTGACGTTCTTTTTGGGTTGAAATTCTATTGGTTCACTTGGTATGAAGTATCCATCTTTACCTTACACTTTTCTCGATAGAAATGGCACTTTTTCATGTACTAAGGTTTTGTTTCCTCGTCTAGTTTGTGGCGATTTGACTTAACCGAGAGTAAGCTTCCTCAACCGGCGAGTTTAACTAACCGACCCACAAAAAGCCGCTTTGAACGACTCTATTTAGCCTTCAGGTTAACAAACCTCCAGTTAACAAGCCTCCGCCAAATCCTATACAACATGAGGATAATTGAACAACCGGGCTCTGAAATAATATGGGAGTCCCTAGTCAAATTGCCGCCTGAATTATGTGAGGTTGTTCAACTTCACTGTCAACTGAAATGACTCGACAGAAGAAACGGTAAGATTTTTGGCGAAATTCAGATTTACTTAGTCTTTGACACATAGCGGCATTGCAAAGCTGCAGATTGTCCAAAAATTTGTTCGTGCTTTTTGCTGTAAGTTTAGTAAAATCCTTTTAAACACTGCAAAAGTCTGTACAGTCGTAATTATAACCGACATGAAACACATATCCCTCTTCTGTTTAAATTTGATTTCTTTTTGATATTCGGTGCTTCTCAACTCGCCAACACGGATCAGTGCTATAATCTATCTACTGACGTAAACGGCTCATGAACTTTACGTTAAAGAGTCATTAAACTATGACAGTGGCGGATCTAGGGGGAGAGTGCAGGGAGAATGCACTCCCCTCCCTAAGATGAAGCCTTCTTCTTCGTATTCGCTTTTAAAATTTGTTTACCCCACCAATCAGTTACGTTATTTCTTAATGGTGCACCCCCTCCTAACAAAAATCCAGGATCCGCCCCTGTATGACAAATTTTCGTTCCCGTAAACATCCCTTTCTTTTGTCTCTACCGTGTCCGATTTGAACTTTGTGCAAGGTCTGTAAGAAACGTTCTTTTAAGGTCTCAAAATCTGAACTTCCATTGTTTTAAATTACTTGTATCCTTCAGCATTTAATACTGAGGTGGCAACAGAACAGATGACCCGTATCTTGCTCCTGATAAAGTAAAACCAGCTGTACTGGGGAGAATTCCTGCATGTCCCTTCCGTACAAACAAACAGATATCCAGTGATAAGGAGCTTAGGATTACGACGATATGAAATATATAGTCTTACGGGCAGGGGGGCTTCCTTGCGGAAACTAGGAGAGCCCGGTTGATCCCGACAACATGAACAGTGAAGTCAATTTCACTTACTTGATTATTTGTGGGTATTTCTGTTCATTTTTTTTTTCTTTTTTAGTTTTAGGATGATGGAAATTTTCACTTTAAATCACCACTCAAAGATGTAGTTGAAATTTAAAACTCTGCGTAGCCTTAAATTTGGGATTTTGGTTGATCGGCTTTTAAACATCTGGACCCGAAATTGTGGCATTAAGTTGTTGTTTAGGTTGATGAAAAGAATACAAAACCGTCAACAAAACGCGAACCAAATATCTCAGGCTAACTTTGATCTATTCAGTTTCAGACCACCCAATAAACAGTATTTTCAGAAGCTTGATATTAACGTTTATTACATGGCTTGTGTTTGTAGCGAACATGACGCGCGCTCTGATTGGCTTATTCTGGGGCATTATTCTCCCGTTATGCTCCCGCGGTGATTACGGGCCTGCAAAACCAAAGCAAAAAGTCATATAATAAACAACTTGTTAACCTTGAACGTTCGGTCTTATGGGGAAAATCGCAAACCTCGACTTTGCCGCATTGACCTCTCTATGGCCTATTCAATACGATAAGGTCTCGGTTTAAGATTTTGTCGCAAAGACCTCACTCTGAGTTAATAAGAAGTTCGTAATTTTGAGGCTTACTCCAGATTAAGACTCAAGACCTCACGGTATGTTCATATTTTTTCATGATCAGTATAGCATTTCGGAACGCCCGTGTGATTGTGACCTAAGAAAGACCATTGTGGCCGCAGGGTTATTGAGATATTCGAGATGTAACATTTTGCGGTTTAGTTTTTTGAGTCAAAGTGGAGTTCTGAAAAGAGCTCGATGAAAAAAAATATTCTTAGCTTAGTCTCGGGTTCGTTATTTTCGTAGGGTATTCGAGTAAAAAATCTATTTCTAAAAAAGAGTTGACACTGTAAGCTCTATCTCCCTATATACTATAGGACCCTAGAGAGATAAAGCTGTCATTATCCCCGAGGTAAACTTTCATTTGAATCTGTTTACTTTCCTTCCAAAAAAACCTTTAAGCTCTCTTACTATGTGAAACAAGAGCTTAATCGCTTTCACAAAGAAACCTCAGAGGGCAAAAAGGATCCGCCCCCATTACTAGGTATTCTGCATCCGTTACCGAAAACTTCCGCGACGAATTGGAATAAAAACAGCATTGATAAAAAGAAAGGGCCGGAATTTAACTACAGACATCGCAGAACAGACAGATCTTCGCCGGAACTCACGTAAAACCGCGGAAGTGTTTTGTAGAGGGTTGCGTACTACAATGTTGCTCTAAAAAAAATAATAACGGCCCTGTTGATAAACGGTATAGACAAGAAAGCCGAGTAGACGAAAAACGCGGCAACTATGTCTGATTTTCAAGAGTTTCATGGGTCGGGCTCTTTGACTGAGAATTTATTTAGCTAACTGTATAACGCACGTGGGACAAGGGTAGGACGTGTATGGAACCGGCGGATGTCGACTCCGCATTGTTATCGTTTTAAAAAAAAAAGTAAGGAACTCTCGTACAACCGTTTCGGAGACAAATTTACCGACTAAATTTCTAAAGCTCTTCCGTTTGCAACCGTCTCGATCTTCTTCAGTTTTGGCCTTCTGTTTTTCATTTTTATGAGTAGCCTTTTTCCTCTCTTGTTTTTCCTTCTTTGTCGTCTATCTATTATTTTATTTAAGGTTTACTTTTAAGAGACTACAACATCCGATGTCTACTATTACCGCGAAAATCGCGCGTCTTTCCCGCGTCCCTCGGGATACGTATGGTGTCAACTGGTCGCCTTCAGACAGGGCGAAAAGCGCCCTGCTGTTTCCTTTCGTTGATGTCAGGATTCGATTCTACTCTGTTACGGTAACCTGGTCAACATAAACAACTATGAAAACTTTAGACAACAATCCTTCGACACGAATGTTAATTAATCTTGTGCGAATAATTCCATAGCGTTGTTGAGGTGATATTTCGACCCATCACTGATAACCCTGGAAAACTATTACTCTTTATCGATTCCTAACAACTTGGTGAATATTTCATAGTCGACATCAGTCAAGCAAGTACGTAAAGAACGTCCGTACAACATGATATCAGTTATTAACTGACCAGCATTCGAGGAATCTTAGAATTTCGTTTCTAATGCGAACATTTACATATGGGTCATAAGATAGCAAAATCAAATCGGATTTGCAAATCCTGAAACCAAACTGATAAACTTTTGCCATTCGGTCACGAAGCAACTCGAGCAGCCAGGAAATTGGTTCATTGATTAGACAGTAAGACAGTTACTGAGCGCAAAAACAGTGTGTGTGGAGCCTAGTGTATATTCAACTTCCTCGATTTAACAAATTCAAACTGATATTGATCAGGCCTACCTGTAGCGTCAAATCTTTTGTTTACAATTGCTCTCACTGTTGTACATTTTTCCCTTTAGCAGATTTACACGTCTGATTCAACGCACTTAATTACAGCGCTCACCTCCTCGCTCAAACCCATCGGAAGAAGTGTCTGAGTGTCTGCCGTAATAGAATTTAATCGCAACGTCAGATAGAATCGCCCCAGGCAAGTCATGATGACCCAATCAGATTTGTGTAACACCGAAACAATAGACCTAACTAAAACGACTTGAGCTTATTACGTCAATTACAGTGATTTTGTCACGCTATTATAACGAGCCCAGCCGATTTTCGCTCATTAATGGCCAAACTTGAGATTCCTGAAACTGATCGAAACAGAAATGGGAAAAATTCCGCTGCTTCTGTACTGAAATCTCAAGTTTCTAGCGGATAATATTTCAGACACTGGCATTTTAAAATTCACATTGTCGTAACGATATTGGCCACATAATTTGTGTCCGGATTTCCGTCCACCAGGCAGAAATCACGGTTTTATAATATTGCAATCGATCAATTTTAACGGAATTTTCTAGAATTTCTGTTTTGTTCAAGCTGACTGTACTAGCGTTTCAATTCAGCCCACAATCGCAACTTCCATATAAACGCTAGATTGTGTGACAAGATCACTTCAGAAAACTGCTAAACTTTCAACTGCCCACCCATAAGACAACACATTACAGTAATATTTTAGATAGAAAACGTAGTTACCTTGTCTAAAGGAGAGCAATTCACAAGTGGAGGGCACCGAAATAGCGCAGCTGAACCCAGCTGGCAACGAAGAAATGTTTTCCTCTATCTGTGATCCAGACTGATTTTTTTAGCCCACTATCACTTTTATGTTGATCTTAAACAGTTGCTCAAACAATATTTACCCAACGTGAATGTCATCACGTGTTAAATGCAATCCACAGAAACTGAACACCTGTAAACCACCTACGAGTCAAAACTTTTGTCTGGGTAGGGTGGCTGGGGCTGCCGTGTTAGCCAGCAAAGTGGTAACCAATTGGGGGAAGTGTTGAGTGAGATGAATTTCACTTACAAGACGAGTAAGTCGAGCAGAAAAACAAAAAGATGAAGATTGCAAGATTGCCTGTCTTGTTAGAATGCTTGTCTGTCTTACTGAATGCTGCTAGAATGCTTTACTCATCGTAAAGAGCAGGGCACGAAGTTCCCGGTGTTGTGGTCTGGTCTTTGCCCATTGTGCTGTTGAAATGCTCGGAGACATAAGCTGTTAAAGCTACTCTACAATCCGAGGGTAAATAAAGTATACTACTACTACTGCTACTACAACTGCTACTACTGGATGTGTGAAATGTATGCTATTGAAAGTATCCTCGGATCTTGCTTACGGTGCTTACAGGGAATGCCTTGCGTGATAGAATCCCATAACTTAAGCCCCTGCTGGAAAATTCACTGGAATCTGGCGTCTATATCAGCTGACAGAAGGAAATGAAATTTCATCACAACGAAAAACAGTAGTTAACAATATTTAAAAAATGTTCACATGATACCTAGAAAGGCTTACGGTAGCCAGCACTGACGCCATAGCCTGCGTTGCAGCCGGACTTGTCATAAAATCCCCGATATAGGACTATACCGGCGGTTTAGACTGTCTGCGACGCAGGCTATGACGCCAGTGAACAAGAACTTTGCTGCTCTCGGCCCAAAGACGTTCAACAGGATTTTTTCAACTTCTGTCGGTTTCCAACGATTACGTAAGTATGAAACCATTTTTTTTTATGGAAGGAGGGGGCGGGGGGGGATACGGGGCGGGGGAAAGGTTGGGCAATTTTCCGAGACATGATTGTTTTTTTTCACCCTCAGGTTTTGCATGATTTTGGGGGTTTTTTTCTTTTTTTTGGTGGGCAGTAGCTTGTGCACAAACTTTTTTGACATCAAAAAAGGGCCTGGATAGTGGAAAGAGCTTGTTCGATTTTTTTCCCACGGCTCCCCTTGCTCTTTTTTTTTTTCTTTTTCTTTTTTTTTTTTTCAGCAGTTTTTTCTGTGCATGAATTGTTTTGGAAATTGCCCAGCCTTCCCCTCGAAAATGTAATGGCCCATCCACTACGAATGTCTCCGGTTACCTCGACCTAAGAAGGGAAGACACAACAACTCCCGACTGACCACACGACAGAGTGCAATTTAATTTCTTTTTTTCTTACAAAGATTT
>Ga0126338_10000489_pt1 | contig 21472 bp, 35 predicted proteins | sample OrbCmetagenome_2_FD_92529 | JGI IMG/M metagenome (GOLD analysis project Ga0126338, IMG submission 92529) | Coral microbial communities from Petempiche,Puerto Morelos, Mexico - Orbicella C C metagenome | ecosystem: Host-associated > Invertebrates > Cnidaria > Coral | place: Petempiche,Puerto... | reverse complement strand
GCTCTCGACCAATCAGAGGGCAGGAAAAAGTAAACAATACCCATGTTAACCGTGAGGGTGTTTTAGGAGGTCTGGAGCGAGTTTTTGGAGGAGGGGAGCGGAAGTGACGACCGACAACGTGTTCACAGTTTTAAAAATTCAGTTTAATCTATTAACTAACTAACCTACCTATCTAATTACTCCCTAATTCACTAACTCACTCTCCTAATTTATTTACACATTGGTCAGCATGTCATTAGCATTGATCATAGCACGCATTGTGTCCTGGTCCCTTAGATCAATTGTATTAAAATAAAAATCAATGTTAGACATAAATCGTTTCGTTTGGTCTCTTTGCTCATCCGTCCAATAAGTATAAAATTGTTCATAATTGTAACATAGGATTAACCGGTGGAAGGTGATCCTGTCCACCGGTGGTTTGACTTTGACATTCCAGATTAAGTTCTTCGCGATGGCTTCAATACAACTCCGTAAAGTAAAGGCAAAACAAGTCTCTAGGTGAACATAATAGGGGTGCCTGGTCCAGTTTTCCTTTTCTTCGATGAACAACAGCACCTGATGCACCATGATGATCAGTTGGATGGAACTCGCAAACGAACCCTCCCAACGGCGTCCGGCCAGCAAATCCCGTATTGGCAATCCCCTTGCCTCGTAAAACTCAATCCATGGTTCTTGCATATTATCTACTTGTTCTTCGTAGGTCACTTCTCTCTTTCTTTGCCTTATATTTTGCAGGTAAATTTCCCTCAATGCCATTGTTAGAAAGCGCTCAGACAAGTGTAAAATTCCGAGTGATGAACGAACCGCAGGAGTCCCTTTTATGCAAAATCACCCAACATGCATTCATGATGAGGTGACGTCCTGTTACCATGGGCACCCGACAGGGTGAGTTGGAGGGAGACTGGGAAGGAGGGGGGATACCCCCCACCCCCCACTTTTTACCCAGGACGTCATGTCAGCTCATTACAAATGCATGCGGGAGGTGTATAAAAGAGATTCGCCTTGTGGACTCCTCACTCCGAGTTTCACACTTGTGTTGAGCGCCTTTGACCTTGATTACGAGAATTGTGGAAAAAAATTTTACCTCAAAAAAGTACCAAGTGAGTAGAACATGTTTGTTGTTGACTGAAAGGATTGTACATAAGGTTTACAATGTCATTTTTGAATTTTTTTTCAAATGGCAGAGATGATTCTGAGTTTTACCCATGTCCTGGAGGGCCCAATCAGAGACGCGTGGGGCCTTGGGGACATCATAGTGACGACGGACAAAGTGATCTATGGGTTGTACATCAACCGGAAGACCAACCTGATAGATGCGGTGTTCCTGGGGTAAAACACCCAGCAAGCCATGGCCAGAATTTCACACGTGAAATCATTTTTGTAAATATTTTAATGTAAAACAAAACAATGGAATCAAATGTAAATTAAAAATAAATCATCGTGTCTCTGTACAGGTCTGTGTCTCTCTTGGGTTTTTTTTGGTACAGGGCTTGTCCATGAATCAATAGGGCTTTGGCGACACCTCGAGGGTATTCGTCGATCCATTGAAAGAACTTGCAGGTTCGCTTGGGGCACTTGAGATAGAATCTATCTGGGTTGGCCTGGGAATGGGACGTGGCGAGGACCAATGACTTGGCGCATTGACATCGGAAACGAGCGGGGTCGAGGGTCTTGTAGCAGGGGTGGGTCTGTTCTTCCTGTTCGTCCGTATTGCATGGGGACCCTACAACGAGGGCAGACAGGTTCGGGGGAGAACACTTGTCTCAAGAACGCATCGGGGTCGAATTCTTCCAACACTTGGACTTCACTGCATTCTCCTCGTTCATCCACTTCAGGGGGTAGTTCGACGACACTGTCTTTCTTGAATTTGTCGAGTCCTATCGGTTCCATGACTTGACTATTGTGTGGAGGGGATAGCACGGTGAGGCAACCCCCTTGAAGGGTAGGTAATTTTTCTTCCACTCTCTTGGGTAGGTCCAGTTTGAGCTTCTTACGAGCCTCCTTATTCTTTTTGGGTTGTTTCTTTTTTTTGGGACATTTGAAACTTGGAAGGTTGGGTGGAGACCAGTATCTGATCTCTCGCATGTATTTCTCAGTTTCAAGTTCCCCATTAGGAAGAACGCCCTGTTTGTCAGCTTGCCCTATCTTAGCAATATCCTCCATGGTGCCAAGGTTGAAGCGAAATGACTCACGATGCGAGGTCGAATGTTATATACGATTTTTATAACCAATCATAGTCGTGTGGGGTGATGGATTTCACGTGGAGGTTGTATGAATGATTGGTGGGTCTGATCATGACTCAGCATCTGGGAAGTTACATCATACACAGGGTGTGAGGGATTTCACGTGGTGAAAGTTGCATCATCCCAAGACTTATAAAAGGAATCCCTGACACCTCGAATCATTCTCGACTTGCTCTTGGTGTAGTGATGACTTCTAGAATTTTGGATGAGACAGACTTGCAGGAGATCCTTGAAGGTCTGAGACGACAATTGAATCAAGCTTCAAATATTTTGACTGAAGTCGAAGACAACAAAAGAACGCTCTCTCATAAACTATTTCACTTGCAGTTTCGTCTTGTCTCCCCTTTGTACTATAGGCTTCAGAGACACTTGATCGATTGGTGTGTCAGAGAGGAACATCCTCATTTGTCAAGCTTAGAGATCACCAAGATAGTGGATTGAGAAGGAAAGAAGTTCAACGAGACCGCCGGAGAGTGGATTTTTCCAAAATGACTTACTACAGTAACTTGAACCAGATTCGGGAGTTGGTGGAGCAGACGGTGGACTTGAAGGTACACCCTTTAAGGGATCTCGATGCCCTACCGGAGGCTAAAGTGGACCTGTTCTTGTTTGCCCATCTCTTTGAACCGGGTGACAACATACCCGACTGGGCGTGGCCTTTTGATCGTTTGATGAGGTGTCGCCCTGACTGGGGAGGGACGATTATGGAAATGATGAAAAGAAACGACAAGGTGTATCTGTTTTGCGGGGAGTGGTGTCAGGTGGTGTACAGTGGGAACCCCTTTAACCATTTTAGATTTATTCCTTGTCGGGATCCCACCCTGGACGCAGACCGTTCTTGTCTGATTGCCACCGACGACCTCATGGGCACAATGAGGAATGCCATCCGTGATCTGTTTGAACCCCTGCGATTCGCTCGTGACCTGTCGCGTCGGGTGACGGAGCTCGACAACAGTCCCAGGGTCAAGGAGTTGTTGAGGTTCAACAGGGGAGATTACAGGGAAACATGCCTGAAGTTGGAAGAGGTGTTTGGAGAGGTCCTGCGTCAACGGGATCTATGGAAGGATCGATTTTTTGTTCGTGCCACCGAAGCGGAACCTGTGTATGGACTGCAAGGAGAGCATGCGAGAAACCTTCTACATGAAGGGGGACGAAGAAGAAGCCCTGAAGTGGAGACCCGGTAAAAGGGATTGTTGGAGAAGCTGTAAATATTATGACATGGATAGCTTTGAGGAGGTCAACAGTGAAGAGTATATCAAGGATATTAAGAACAATGAATATGTTGAATACGATTCAGACTAGTCTTTTTCATTAACCAATCAGATGATTTTGTAAGAACCAATCAGAGTTGTTGTACCTGTCTATAAGAAAGTGGAAATAAAAAGATGACCTTCATTTCACCATGTGTCAGGTCTTGAGTTGGTTGATCTCGAGCGTGTGTGAAGCCATGGTCGATTGATGGAATTGGTCTTCCTTGTGTTCTAAATGCACCCGAGTCTACAGGCGATACGGGGAAGGGCAAGTCATTCCCGACACGTTCAGTGATGCGCCCTTGGAGGTGTTCGACTACACGAATGTCGAACCCAACGTGATGCGGTTTGTCGTTTATATTTTGTGGTTGAAACAGCAACCCGATGCATTTGACAAGTATCTCGAGGTACGAGAACAACGGTTCGAGTTGTGGAGGCAGTGCGTCTACAAACTTTGGTTATTATGAAGAAGAGAGGGTCCAAACCGCTTTCGATCGGAACGTTACTGGCACGGTATTGGGATCCTTCCAGACCCAGTAGTCTAGGAGGTCTGGCACGATTTGCCAAAACCAACCAGATCTCGGTACGACGTGCTCGCGAGGTCTTGTCACGGGATTTGGGGTACACCTTACACAAACCCAGACGCCGTCAGTTTCCAACGGTACCAGTGAGGGTGTTCGGTATCGACGAACAGTGGGCGGCTGATCTGATCGAGGTGATCAATATCTCTAAGTACAATCAAGGGTATCGTTATCTCTTGACGGTGGTGGATGTGTTTTCCAAATACGCCTGGGTCCAACCCTTGAAGAGTAAGACGGGGAAAACGGTGACGGAGGCCATGTCGAAGATCTTGAAAGGGGGTAGAGCACCCGTCAATCTCCAAACGGACGACGGCAAGGAGTTCTACAACAAGACGTTTCAGGCGCTGATGAAGCAGAAAGGCATTCATCATTTTTCGACCCGTGGGGACACGAAAGCCAGTGTGGTGGAACAGTTTAATCGTACCCTGAAAGAACGGTTGTACAGATACTTCACCGTGAAGAATACGTTGACGTTTGTGCCCGTGTTACAAGATCTGGTCCGAGGGTACAATCGATCGTATCATCGCAGTATCAAGAGAGCTCCCGATCAAGTGACGTTAGCCAATAGCGAGGACGTGTGGGAGACTCTGTACGGGAAGACAAAAAGAAAACAGAGACGCCCATCCCTGAACGTCGGAGATCGTGTGAGACTGAACAAGAAGTTCCGGCCGTTCAAGAAAGGGTATTTACCCGGTTGGACCGAAGAGGTCTTCGTGATATGTCGGGTGCGTCCTGGGAAGGTCCCCCACGTACAAGGTGGAAGAATGGGACGGTACACCGCTCGAAGGCACGTTTTACGCGCAAGAGTTACAAAAGGTGTCCCTGAAAGACGACGATCTGTTTCGCATCGACAAGATCGTCCGACGAAAAGGGGATAAAGTCTTGGTGCGTTGGAAAGGGTGGCCAGTCAAGTACGACAGTTGGGTGGATAAAAAAGGGTTGTACACGACAAAGACAAAGAAATGAAAGACTTTTATGTGCAGTTGTTGAGCAATGCCAGCACGAGCGAGTTTCCCGACAACAAGGCCAACAGTTTCAAGAATCGTCTACCGTATCCGCTCCTATTCGACTCTGACAAAAAATGGAAGGTGGGTTTGGCGAGCGTTTCTTACCCGATACCACCTGCACGACCACATCAAGTACCAGCCCCTCAATCGCACGACTTTGACGGTGACGATCTATTGTGCCATTTTGAATGGACCATTGAAACGTTTATCATAACGTCCAGAGGGTCGTGGATTCCGCTGCGTTACCGAGTGTCGTTTGAAATCAAGGGGAAGGATCTTCACCAAGACCGAAGTAAGGTGACGAGTGGTAAATCTCTCATGCAATACCTCATTAATCGCCTGAATGACCGCTTGACACGTTATATGGAACGCAGTAATGAAAGTCTGCGAGCACCGAACGGAAAAAAATACTACCCCATGTTCAGATGGGAGGGGAACGATTTGATTCTGGACAACACCGATATGTTCCTCGACGAGTCCGGAGACCGTCGACGCCCTAAGGTGTTGTTTGGGTCTAAATTGACCAAGACGCTGGGATGGATTGAGGAGAAAGCCTACGACGTGGTTCGAATGACTACGAATTTGGTGAAGGTGTTTCAAAACGATGTCATGCCAGCTGGTTTCAAAAAAGATTGGATAAACAATGACACTGCTTGCTCCACTAATTTCTGGAATTTGACGGACAGTGGAGCGTTGCAGCTCAGTCCCTATTGCAACTGGTGCTTCAGGTACTTGAACGAGGAATACGCAAAGACTTATCGGGGAGTCACTGTCCATCCAGACCTCCCTCTGCCTCGCAGTCCCATGTACCTGTATTCGAATGTAGGACGTAGCACCATCACGGGGAACTGAGTGACGGATCTCTTGAGAGAAGTACCCCACGACTCCACCAAGACGACGTACGAACCGACTCAGATTCAATATAAACCTGTACGCAGTAATGTGTTGGACATTGTCGAGGTACAAGTGGCCGAGAACGACGGACAACTGGTGCACTTTGCAGCGGGGGTGACTACGATCACGTTGCATTTCAAAAAGGATGAGTGATTTTTTCGTCACTTTACCCAGTCACAGCAGTAAGAACGAGTTTCCAGACAACAAGGCTCATCATTTCAAGATCAGGTTACCCAACCCCGTACGACTGGAGGGACACGGTTGGAAAGTGGGATTGTTCAACATCACCCTCCCGGATGCGGCCGTGGCGCTTCCTTTCACCTCCACAGATGCAAACGATGTCAACTTGGCCTATACCTCATGGAGGCACCTCGAACCTCAAACCTCAAAGGGGTATTCGTATGGGTACTCGTTCTTCGACACCAAAGATGCTAAAAAGGTGTTTCAACACGTGAACGGGGTGGAATTCATGAAAGCCATGATCCATTTGTTTGAAAGGGAACGCATCTTTAACAACTCGGGTCCGAAATTCAACGCCAAATACGTGACGAGTGATGGAAAAAGAACCTACATGACGTTCAGGTGGGAAGGTGAAGACCTGGTCATAGACAACAAAAACGTCTTACGTACCACAATGGAGGCAGTGTCAATCAGGTTCAACGTCGACCTGGCTGAAAAAATGGGATGGCTCGAGAAGGTGGGAGACACTTACTAACTGGGGCCTAACTTGCAACTCGAAGCGTTGGACGACAGCATACCGGACCTTCGACGTACTAGCGACTTAAAGGATTCCGATGGAAATGGTGCTTTTTACAAGACCTCGAGAAGCAAACTCGATTGATCTACGTTTTTGTTTCTCAGTCTCTATTGCAATTGGCGGTTTCTGAACCTGAATAAAGCGTTCAAAGCAGTGGTAGGAAACAGTTCATGTGCCTTGCTCGTGTACTCCAGCGCGGGAGGAAGTAGCATCGTGGGTAATCAAGTGACGGATTTACTGAGAGTACTCAATCTGGTCCGACGAGGTGAGGGGGTGCAGTATTTCGAACCCACCCACATTCAATATATTCCCGTACGTAAAGAGATGTTGGACATTCTGGAAGTGCAAGTGGCTGAGGACAGTGGAGAACTGGCAAGCTTTGGAGAGAGTAATACGATCGTAACGTTACACTTCAAGAAATCATGATTGGAGGTGCATTGGTACGGTTTCACCCCGACCAACCCCAAACGGGACCGGGGTTAGTCGGGCAGGTTTGGAAAAGTGTCAAGGCACGAGGTCCCGACATTGTCAAGGACGTGTTGAAGGAGACGGCCCTCAAGGGGTGGAAAGGGTTAAAAGCGAGTGATAAAGGAAGTAAACTCAATTGGAAAGGTGGACTCGCTGGCGCTAAGAGAGGTGCCGTTTGCTCCGTGAAACGTAAAGCAACGCAAGAGCTCCAACGAGCGTTGACGAAAAGAGTGAGAAAAGATCTGTTTGGAGTATGATTCCCATCTACTCGAGACGCGTGAGACGACTCCCTGGAAGAAGGAGCACGTATAAAGGGGGTTTGATCTTACTGACATGCTCAAAACTCCCAGACTATCGTTGGGTACAGGTGGCACTGAGAACCCCAAGAAGAAGAAGAAGAAGAAGACGATAATGACGGACCTCGTGGCCCATGCGAGGTCGGCGGGGGTACGTAACCCTCGAGTGGACCTGTTTACCACCCCTCCCACGGATCTCAGCATGTCGTCTCGGCGCGAAGTGAGAATCAACCCGTTCAATACGGGAATCAACCCGGTGACCTTTCAAATTGATCCTCAAGAAGACTTTCTCGACTTAAACGAGAGTTTTTTTGAAGTGGAGTTGACCATCAAGACCTCGGCGGGAGCGAATTTAGCTCAAGCGACGACTGTCGGACTCGCGAACAATCTAGCTCACATCCTCTTCAAACAGATCAATGTGAGAATGAATGGGACTCTCATCAGCCCTCAGACTGATACGTACCACTACAAAGCCTACATCAAAGCCTTGTTGAAACACGACAGAGACGACGGGGAATCAATCCTGAAACCCGAGGGGTGGTACAATTGTCTCAGTGTCCCCAGTGCTGGAGACGCCGACGCGATGACGGCCGATAAGTTGGATCCGACACACAACGATTACAAAGCCTTACCCCAAGATCTCAAGAACATGGTACAAAGTCGAATACAGTTTTTTGGTGGAAAGAAAGTGACGTTGAGGTTCAAACCTTACCTGGAAGTGTTCTACCTCAGCAAGTTATTGACCCCTGGAGTGCAGATCCAGATAGATGGGCTGGTGCCGACACTCTCCGGCTGACGGAAGCCGACGTGAAAGTGAGATTGTTTCTATCCCAAGTGAGAGTGACTCCCTCGGTGTATCGAGAACTCATGACCAGGCTGAAAGGGGGAAGAGTGGCCACGTACCCCACTGTGAGAGGTGAAATTCGCACTTACTCTCATCCCAATGACAATTGTCATGTCAAGTGCAGCAATCCTTTTCACAGTAAGGTCCCCAATCGGTTGGTGCTGTTGCTCCTGAAACAGACGGCCTTCAACGGAATGGTGATGGTGAATCCGTTCACGTTCGAACAATTCCACCTGGCTTCCATCAAGCAATTGGTGAGAGGGGAAGAGTATCCCTACGAGACCTTGGAGCTCAAACACGACGACGACAGTAAAGATCTGAGAGGGTACCAACGGTTCCTCAAAGCCTCGGGAGCCCTATGTAGAGGAAAAGGAAATATGGTGAGAAAAGAAGATTGGGGGCACGACAAGCGATGCAATCTGTTTGTATTTGACAACATGGCCAACGGGTGTTTGGACAGTCCAGTTTTGAACCCCCAGCAGGAAGGTGAAGTACGTCTGGTGATCGATTTTGGAGCCAATCCAGGAGCCAACCTCGTCATCTTGGTGTACGGGGAATTCAAGAACATCTTGGAGATCAATGCGAACCGAGTGGTCCTCTACGACGTGTACCGATAAGAGAGAGAGAAGAAAAATGGAGAAAGTGGCCTTGAATAATGTCCAATTGGATCATTTGGCACGGGCGCATCCACTCCTACGATGCGTGTTTCACGGCACTGTCCCTTGTGATCGACTTCCGAGGACAGTGTCTCAAGAAGGACCGACCGCGTACATCGTGAACACGGATCCTCACGACCAACCGGGAGTGCATTGGATCACCTTGTGGGCTGACAAGAACCGGTGTGAGATCGTGGACAGTTACGGTCTACCCTTGGAGGTGTACGGGACCACCGAACCGATTCAAGAGTGGTTGGACCGTCATTTCAAGTATCAACTGTACAGTGGCAAGAGCCTACAATCCGTCTTCAGTCAGAGTTGCGGGGACTACGCACTGATGTTCCTGATCGACCGAGCCGAGGGGCGCACCATGAGTGATTTTTTGAGCCGTTTTAAGAAACACAAGTTTGTTGAGAACGATTGACAAGTAGGGCAAATGTTAGAACGTTTGATCGTCAACGAATTGACCTGGCACAAGATTTGTAAAACCCCGTGTCACCAGGACACGTGCGGTTCCTCTAGGAGTGCATCATTTGTTATTATAAAGGAAACTGTTCAAAATAAAACGTGTTCATTTTTTTGAAAAAGATTGTTGTGTGGTTCTTACTACATCACTTTTACGAACGCATAAAAGGTACAGTAGAAACTAACTTTCTCATTCACTTGCAATGAACGCTGAACTTCAAGAGCTCTACAGAGCCTTGATCAACAGTCCTCAGAGACTTCAAGACGAGTACAATGCGAAACACAGTGCCCTTAACACCGGTGAATTACCGGCTACTGTGACCACTCGTAAAAAAACGCAAGAGAACAATGCCGAGGCTTTCCGAGAAAGAAGATAGGAAAAGACAAATGAAAAAGAGGCATTGGTACGAAGACAAGTTCGGAGACTTGAGTAAATTTGTCAAGAAGCCACGAAAAAGGAGAGCGACGTCTGCCAAGACAGCGCGTCCCAAGAGAGCCGCTGCCAAGAGATCATGACCAAGATCAAGAGGGGAAAAGCGTGGTACGCCAGGAAATTCCAAGTGGGAAAATTCGCGAAAACACAGAGCCCCTGCCAAGAGTCGTGCCAAGAAAAAACCCCTCTGTTTCGATCGTAGGGTGACCATCTTGAGTCTGATGAAACGCATTCCTGCCTTCAAGACCCCCTTGGCCACGTTGTTAGGATAAAACACGGTGTGCCTTGAGACCGGGGATCATTCAGACATCATGGAACGACGTGAAGCGTTTTGATTTCACACGCCGTCAAGTGTGTTGATAGCGGTTCCGTCGGGGTGTGGCAAGACGGTGTTCACCACCCATCTGCTCTAGGAGAACGGGCACTTGTTCCAAGAGGACCCCCAGAGTATTCATTACTGCTACGGCTCGTGGCAAGAGGGGTTCCAAAAGTTCAAGGGAGGAGTCGTGTTTCACGAAGGTATCCGCGACAGTGATCAGTTACCCCGTTGGTTTCCTGGTGGAGGCGTGTTGGTCTTGGACGATCTGATGGACGAAGGAGGGAACGACAAACGCGTGTTGGATCTCTTTACCAAACATTCACATCATCGAAACATCACGGTGATGTACCTGTGTCAGGATCTCTTCCCGAACGGAAAATACGCCAAGACCATTTCCCGCAACGCCCATTACGTAGTGGCTTTCAAGAACCCTCAAGATCAGTTGGGGATACGAAATCTATTACTACAATTGTTTCCCACGCAATGGCAAGAGGTGCTGGACACGTTTCGAAAGGTCACCGACCGACCTTACGGGTACATGGTATTGGATCTTCATCCAGCCAGTCGAGACGATCAACGCATCCTCAGCCACCTGTTAAAAGACGAAGGATTTGTACGGTGCCATCAGTTTGCATCAACACGGAGAGACTAACAAGAAACAAGGAGAGAGATGAGTTCTCGAGACAGTGATGACGCTCATTACGCCATCGACGATGTCGACTTATCGCTTTTGGCCAATTCCTCGCCTTGGCAACCCATGAATCCACCTGCCGCGGGGGTAGGACTCGCAACCTCTACCCAGCATCGCGTCCTTCCTCGGACCCGTTCAGACCAATGTCCCTGCAGGGGTCGGTAGCCCTGGAGCAGCCTCCCGTCGCTCCAATGTCACCGTGGGTGTGGGGACGCCCCAGTCTTTGCGCGACATGGCAGACCATTCCGCTTCGGTGGCAGACAACACCCCTTTGGCACGACCCACGCAAGCAAGAAAACAACCGAGGTAGTGGTGGAAGTGACTCCACACCCCCTTCATCGATTCGATCGGGAATGCCCCGAGTTCGAAGACAACGACGACGAGGCACATGCGTTCTCGACCAAGCCCAGATGCAACAATTGGAAGAGATTTTGCGCCAACAACAACAGACGGCGGCAGGTCGACGCATCGCAGGTATCACCACCACGAATACGATCACGACCACCTATAAGAACGGACAACGCCCTACGGTGACTCGTAATTCGACCAGTGTGCGTAACTGAGAACAGTCATTTCAACATGCCCAAGACAAGGTCAAGGAGAAAGAAAGCGTCTTCTTCGAGACGACGTAGAATCACTCAATCCAAAAGACGACAGATGCAAAGGGGAGAAGGTGCTGTCAGCGTGGTGGCGGGGTTACCCAAAGCGGCTTGGAAAATCACCAAAGGCATCGAAAGCCTGAGAGCCAAACAAGAAGCGAAACATACCAAAAGGATGTTGGAACGGATGAGATGAGGTGAAAAAATTCCTCACAAAGGCGAAGAGTTCCGATGCTCCATCGTGTGAAATAAAAACAAGGGAAGTGTTGTCTCACACTCAGACAAACAAGCGACAACATGCTAGAAGGATGACCAAGAGAAAAAGAAAAGTCTCATTGTCACGTATCAAAAAGAAGAAAAAGTCTCAAAAAGGAGGTACCGCCCCCATATTTGTAGACTTCAAGCAGGGAATCAAAGTCACCAAGGATATGATCAAGTCCCTCCAGAAACCGGTGGATTATCAAAAAGCCAAGCGTCAAGTAAGCGGTTACAAAAGAGAGTACCAAGAGTATAAGAGACGTGGAGGAACCCGAAGTTATAACAGTTGGGTTGTTCACAAGGGTTACGGAAAAAGAAACGCCGGCTGCTGCATCATGTGAAGAAGGTTATAAAAAAAAGAAAGAGACCTCCCTCCAATGTCATTGGTGCATCATGTACAAGAGAAGGCGGTCCACACGTCGGAAAACCTCTAAGAAAACCAAAAGAAAGGGGCGCACACAGCTCGGCGGGGCTTTGTATCGTCCTAAAAGAAGGCTGGTGGATAAGATTGCCGAAGGAGCCAGTATGTTTTTGTCTGGGCCGTCCCCTTCCTTTGCGACACTAGCCCTGAAATTAGTGGGACAAGCCGCCAAAGGAATCGGAGACAATGTCGCCCATTATCGAAACAGACCAAGATGATAAAAAGACAAGGGACCCCTCTTCCCCAAGTCAAAAAAGACATGAAGCAGTTACGACGACAGTGACGTTTCCTGACGAACGTCCTCAAGGAAGCCAATCGGAACAAACGTCAACAGATGTTGCAATACGCCGACAGAGATCAGATCAATGCCATCAGCGAGATGGTGCTCAATTTACTCAAAAAGAGAATCCCCGTCGACGCAGTGACTTTCGGGAAACTGAAACGCCATAAAAAGGTGTTGCGCGAAGTGGGAAGACGTAAAAACTCCCTCAAACGGCACCGAGAACATCTCCTGAACCAAAACGGAGCAGGGTTCTGGAACAGATTGCACACGTGTTTCAAAGCATGTTGGGTACGGTGAAAGGGCGCAACGAAGACGGGTATCCCATGGAGGGGCTCGACAGGGTTTCAACACCAAAAGAGTCCCATACCATTCCTACACTCGTGCAGTTATTGCAAGAGGCTAATCGACGTGCCACCCGTTGGAAAGAGGCGTACGCTACCCCGAACAAGAAGTACCAGGACCTGTATCAGGAGCATGTGGCTTTAAAGTTCGAGGACTTTTGTCAACCCTGTCAAACCAAACGAGATACCACCCCGCCCGGTAGGTGCATCGAATTGTGCAGAAAGTGCAGTGAAGGTAAACAAACCTTGCAAAGTCTTCGACTCGAGTTGGAAAAGAAAGACGAGACCATACGGTATTGGCAAGAGTGTTACGAGACGGCTTTGAAAGAATTGTACGAGGGGCCCAGTCCACGAGTATGAACGAAGTCGTCATGGTCCCCGCGGACGAGTTTGAACATTTGCAATGGTATTACAAGGGAAAGATGACCGAGAACGCCTTGTTGAACAAAGCGGGACGGGTGGCGGCCCAAGAACATCTCATCTTGAAAGACAAGCGTATTCCTGCCAGCATGGCCGTCAAGATGACCAAACCCCTGGCCCTCAAGGAAGGAAAACTGCTCAAACGTATACGGACGGGTGTCACCGGCACACCCACGTACCAAGGCACGGCCGAACCCAAAGGAATGGTCGACGCACCCCTCGAAACGCTCTTGAAACAGATCATCAAACAAGAGCCCTCGACTCCTTCTGCACCGGACCTTCAAAAGAAACGGAAGGTTTCCAAACCTCCCATTCCTCCCAAACCCTCCACAAGTAAGACATCAAAAAGGAGTGTGAAAAAAGCACCTGTCTCGGAAACAACCCGAGGTGTCCTGAAATCACTCGGTATTGACTACGATGACGGAGGTTACAGTCCCAAAGGTAAAGCCAAGGCGTACAAGAAGACCAAAAAGACCACCGCCGAAAAGTTACAAGAAGGGTGGGAAGATTTTGACGAACCCTGGAGACGAGGCTTAAACTATGAGGACTCGGACTAAAAAGGGGCCCTCCAAGAGAAGAAGTCAACGTCGAAGGCGTCAACGAGGCACTGGCCTGGACATTCAAAAATGGCTGGGAAAGACGGGAATCGAGTTTCATTGGCCCGGTTATCAGTACATGGGGCCTGGTACCCACCTGAAGAAACGTCTGGCGCGAGGAGACCCGGGGATTAACCGTCTGGACCGAGTGGCCAAACAACACGACATCGATTATGCCAAGGCCAAGACCTTACAGGATAAATGGAAAGCCGACACCAAGATGATCAAAGCCATCGACAAGTTACCCGGATGTGAAACCATGACGGAGCGTATCGTGAAGAAAATCATGCAAGCCAAGAAACGTTTGAAACTGTAATTGTATTATTTTAAAAAACAAAAAAAAAATTTTACATTTGTTATTGACTATTGACAGGATGTGAAAATAATGTTCAAACTCATGCATGAGTTCAGTGGTGTTTTCTACCTGGCGAAAATAGGTAAACTGAGAAGTTTGAGCTATCCTATCCTCACGTTCACGTTGGGCCATCATTCTCTTCATGTCGCAAAACATTCTTGTCATCACGTCCAATTCAGCCTTTAGTTCCTCATTCACGATGGATTCTTGCATACGCCTCACTCTATTTTGTTCTGCTTTTTTTCGATTTTGTCTAAGTTGATGGAGTCTGTATTGGATGGGATTAGATGGGGGTGAGGATGGAGGAGGTGCATAGCTCTCCTTGTTGATGGGGCCACTCACCTCCTCGTCCAGTTCGGTTGATATTTCGAGGGTTTCGGCTTCTTTCGGTTCGGGTTCAGCCAACATCGCCTCTAATTCTTGAAACAGCCCTTCGTCCACTTCGCTCTCCGAGTCAGACGAAGAAGAAGAAGAGGCTGGAGACGGTGGAGCAGGTACCTCGGGCAACCCAAACAAACTACAAAGAAGTTGATCGGGGTCAACATCGTCTTGTCGCTCCATTGGAGATGCATTTCTCAGTTGCCTTTTTCTTTCTCTGTAACGATGGGACCTTTCCCGAGTTTTTTCGGGATGTCTTGCATTGTACCGCCTATGCTGTTCTCGAACTTTTTCAGGGTTTTTCTTCCTCCACTCTCTCAGTTGAATCCTCCTTCTCTCACGTCTCTGCACTAAGGGTGTGACGGAGGGAGGAGGTTCGACATACGTAGAGGTGGAGGATTGCGGTGAGAGGGAAGGTAGAGGTGGTAGTGATAGAGATGATGATGATGGAGATGGTGGAGGTACCTCGGCCAACCCAAACATCTCGCAAAGAATTCGATTGGGATCACGTTCTTGTCTTTTTCTTTCTTTGTAACGTAGATATTGCCTATGCACCTTATCGGGGTTTTTTCGCTTCCAGTTCTTTCGCCACATTCTTTGCTTCTCGATTTTTGACAAATTGGTGTACGTAGAATTGGTGTACGTAGAAGTGGTAGATGATGGGTCTAGTAAGTTTTTTTTTTGTCTTTTTCTTTCACGATACCGTCTTTTCAGTTCGCGCACCTTCTTGGGTTTTTTTTGCCTCCATTTCTTTCGATACATTCTTGACTTCTCGACTTCTGACAAATTGGCATACATAGAAGAGGTAGATGATGGGGACAGTAACTCTTGTTGCCTTTTCTTCTTCTCTTTATGTTTCCTTTTATATTCCCGTACTTTCTCGGGGTTGTTTCTTTGCCATACTCTACGCCGTTCTCGCTCTCGTTCTCGTTGTGCCTGCCAGGTTGAGGAGGGGTGAACAATTTTCACGATTTCAAGGTCCGGTGTAAAGGAGGAGGTGGATGGTTGCGGTGTTGAGGGTGGTGGAATTAACTCTTGTTGCCTTTTATTCTCTCTATAAACAATTTTCACAATTTCGAGGTCAGATGAAGACGGTTGCGGTGGTGAGGGTGGAAGTGGTGCCCGTAGTGACGGGACTCGTCCACAATCGTTTAACACCACTCACAGTTTCTTCAGAGGCCACAAACCACTTCTAAATTCATGCATTCACCGTCTCGCTTTCTCTAACTGTAAGGAGGTGGAACGGGTAAGCATGATGAGGATAGAAATAAAAAAAAGCGCTCAATACAAGTTTCAAGAAACTCAGAGTGAGGAGTCCACAAGACGAATCTCTTTTATACACCACCCCACATGCATTTGTAATGAACTGACGTGATGACGTGACGTCATGGGTAAAAAGTGGGGGGTGGGGGTATCCCCCTCCTTCCCGCCAACCTTCCAGTCACCCCCCAATCAAAAAAACAAGGACATGGCCTCGTTTCCATTTAGGTCCTTCATAAAAAGGGGTGAGCTCACTCATTTCATCACTCTGAGTTTTCAACTCGTATCGAGCGCTTCGTGAGTTTTTTCTTGCAACAAAAGCCTTATCGCTATGGACCAGGAGATGTCAGATCAAGAATTGAACGAGTACATGGACTCCGTGGAGAAGGAGGAGACAAACAACTCCAACGAGATTGTGGAAGCAGTAAGTACCTCATCTTTTTTACAAATCCCACTACTTGATTGCGTGCTAACCTTAGACCCTTTTGTTCTTTTTTAGAGTTATTGGGATTGGTTACCCCCCGAGATACAACTACCCATTTTGAATTTGGCCGCGTGGCAGATGATAAGAGAACAAAGAAGAAACAAATTGTTAGTTGATCTTCACCAAGACATTTTAGATTATGGCAAACTGAAACGACGATGGGATTTAGGAAGGATAGAACTACGTTTGTGGAAACCTCGTGCTAATTTGAGACTTAAGGGACCCCCTTATCGCACGCAAATCTATGGGTGGTATTTCGGCACTATGCATCAAAGCTGGCTAAAAACCCACCTAGGGAACAGTTGCGAACACGCACTCCATAACTTTAAACGTTATTATAGAAAGGCTTATTCTTCAGTGTTCGGTCCCTTTAGGCCTCACATCCGTTGGTACACAGACCTCATAGACGATGATGATGATGAAAATTAAAAAAACAAATTTGTGATGGTCTTTTTTAATAGAACAAAACACACACCCACGACGAGACCTTTGACGAAGAAGACAACGCCCTCTTAGTTCAACATTTGGATGAACTTGAACAAGGCTTTGATTTTCTTTTAACACCTCACTTGGATCGACGTGTTCGCAAATTAGGAGTCCAACACCGAAAGTATGTGGGCCGATTAATGCAACGCGGTGGTGCTGCACCTCTCTCCAATCATCCAAGCCAAATCTTACCGCACCAAATAGAGCAAGCCCTTCAACGCGCCATACGTAACCAACTCATCCAAAATCCCGAAGTCGATCGCAACGATCACTTTCTCATCAACATCAATTCCAACCGTTTGAGACACGCCTATCACTCGGTTCGTCTACGTGTCGGAGAATGGATGGACAATACTCAAAGAGTCCAAGAAATCATGCATCAAATTTCAAAAATGTTAAACTCGAACGAACAGTTCCGATTGGATGACACCTTCTCGTTACACATTTCACATATCCGAGATCCCGGACGCGGTAGTGGTAAACAATGACTTCGTAAAGCCAGTTTAGCCCTGGACAAACTACTCACTCGTAAAAAGAGTGTCATCCCCATCAACAACGAGGATGAACTCTGTTGTGCAAGGGCTCTGGTCACCATGAAAGCCTACTGTGACCTGGGTAGTCGGCACCCCGAGTACGACACCCTTCGACGCGGTAAACCTGCTCAAACCAGAAAGGCCAAGGCCCTCCATCAGGCAGCGGGTGAAGGACCTTGTGGACTCCCCGAACTCCACACCTTCCAACATCATCTCACCGATGATCAGATCGTGGTGCTTTCCCTGGACCATAATTATCAAATCATTTTCAAAGGGCCAACGCGTGACAAACAAATCATCCTCATCAAAGTGGGTGAACATTACCACGGTTGTAATTCTCTCCCCGGCTTCCTGGGAAAAAGTTACTTTTGCATCGAGTGCGAAACAGCCTACCAGACCGACGACATTACTCATCATCCCTGTAGCGGTAAAAAATGTTACGCTTGTTGTCAAACCCAGTGTGAAGATCGACGTCGCACCAACGACACCACCCACATCTGCCCTCGCTGTCACCGCGGCTTCTTCGGGGAAAAGTGTTTGGCCAATCATTACACATACTCCAAGACCGACGGTATCAAAGCCGACGACACCAAAAAAATCGAAAACGTTTGCAGTACCCTACGCAAGTGTCCTCGGTGCAACAGATTACTCAGACCTCGCGAGATGGAAACGCGTCACGTGTGTGGCACCGCCGAATGTCCCTCCTGCCAGGAATATCACAATCTCTACCAACACCAATGCTACATACAGAATCCCACCAAGTTGAAAGAAAAGCGACAAAGACGAAAAAACAAAACGCAAAGCCGACGGTTCCCAGAGCGTTTCGCAGAGCGTGCCCCTCAAAGATCATCTCTTTGTCTACTGGGACAGTGAAACCATGCAAGACACGGGTGTCCACGTCCCCCATCTGGTGTGCGCTGTTACTTCCAACTGCAAGGAACTCTTTCATTTTGAAGGTACCACTCTCATTAGCGATTTCTTGGAATGGTTGAGAGAATTAGCCAAGGATTGTACCCTCACCGTCCTAGCCCACAATTCCCAAGGGTTCGATTCTTACTTGATACTGGATGAACTCTACCAACAACGTGTAGTGCTCGAACAAGTGGTCAATGGTGCCAAGATTATATCTTTGTCCATCAACGATGGTGGTATTGTTTTCAAAGATTCTCTCTGCTTCTTTCAAATGCCCCTGGCCGCGTTTCCCAAAGCCTTCGGACTGACTGAACAAAAGAAAGGTTTCTTCCCCCACTTCTTCAACACCCCCAACCATCAGGATTACGTGGGACCTCTACCTGACAAAGAACATTACGACCCCCAAGGCATGTCCACCGAACGCGCGCAAGAGTTCGAACGATGGTACGCCCAACAACTTGCCGAACCCGACTTGATCTTCGATTTCCAAGCCGAACTCGTGGCCTACTGCGAATCCGACGTCCTCCTCCTCAAAGGGGCCTGCGAAGTGTTCTGCCAAGAATTCGAAGCCATCAGTGGGTTCAATCCTCTCCAACGTTGTCTCACCATAGCCTCCGCCTGCAATCTCTTCTACCGTACCACCCACATGCCAAAACGTACCATCGCCTCGGAACCCATCAGTGGATGGCATCACCAAGGGAAACCCCATTCCCTCGCCTCCCTGGAATGGTTGACCTACTTGAACCAAAACCCCGATCACCGCATTCGACACGCTCTCAATGGAGGTGAAGAAAAGATCCAAAGCAGTGACAAAACCTTTTACGTGGATGGGTACGACGATGCCACTTGACCGTGTATGAATTTAACGGCTGCTTCTGGCACGGATGCCCCAAGTGTTACCCAGACCGCGACCGCACGCGTCACAAAATGTGCAACCAGACGATGCGCGACGTGTACGAAGCCACCACCCTCAAAGAGAAGAGTCTTTCAGCTGCGGGTTACCGTGTCGTGAGCATGTGGCAATGCGAATGGGAAGAACTCAAGCGAAACGATGAACAACTGCAAAACTTGATCCAATCCTTTGACCTGGTCCCCTGACTCCAACCCAGAGACGCGTTCTACGGGGGTCGCACCAATGCCGTCAAACTTCATCATCAAGTGGAAGACGGAGAAAAGTTGCATTACCTGGATTTCACCTCTCTCTATCCCTGGACCAACAAAAACTGCCTCTACCTCATGGGTCATCCTAAAATCATCAGTCAACCCGAAGGCACTGACATCTCCAGGTACTTTGGGTTGGTCAAATGTAAGATCCTTCCACCCTTTGGGTTGTATCATCCCGTCTTACCCCATCGCAGTGGGGGTAAACTCACTTTTCCACTGTGCAGGACTTGTGTGGAAACCGAACAACCCAAACCGTTGACCGGACGTAGTCATCACTGTGTTCACAGCGAACAAGAGCGATGTCTGGTGGGTACGTGGCCCACCCCCGAATTGCAAGAAGCCATCAATCGTGGGTACGTCATCCAATACGTGTACGAAATTTGGCACTTTTCGCGCAACTCTAACGACTTGTTCTCATCCTACGTGAACACTTTTCTCAAGATCAAGCAAGAAGCCAGTGGATGGCCCGATTGGGTGGGGGACGATGCGACCAAACGCCAACAGTACATCACCGTTTACCTAACCCATGAAGGCATTCAACTCGAGGCCGATAAAATTCAAAAAAATCCCGGTCGGCGGTCTCTGGCCAAAATGATGCTCAACAGCTTCTGGGGCAAGTACGGTCAACAAGGGAACAAGAGTCAAGTCGAAGCCATTTCGACCCCCGCCAGACTTCACACCCTCCTGAATGATGACAGTCGAGAAATTCAAACCCTTCGTGTCATGAGCGACGAGATGATCGAATTGGTCTACAAACACGTTCACGACGAAGAAAAAGTTCAAGTCAACATCAACATTTTCATGGCCTGCTTCACCACCTGTTGGGCTCGACTCAAGTTATACCGAGAAGGACTCAGTCGACTCCAACCCCAACAAGTCCTGTACTTCGACACGGACTCCATCATCTTCTCGCATCGAGAAGGGCAACCCATGCCGCCCTTAGGCGATCATCTTGGTGAATTCACCAGCGAATTGAAACCAGGTACTCACATCGTGGAGTTTGCGTCCGCTGGCCCCAAGAATTACGGTTACCGAACCAGCGACGGTAAAGTCGAATGCAAGGTACGCGGTTTCACCCTCAACACCCGGGGCCAAGCTCAATTGAACTTTGAACTCTTAAAAGAAAACGTCGTCAACGAAGTCACCGAACCCCACGAAGAACCACGAGTAATCCACGTACACAACCCCCACAAGATTCAACGCAATGTTCAAACAAAAACATTAGAAATGGTCGAAGAAACCAACCGCTACAAAGTCGTCTTCGACAAACGCGTCGTCGATCCCGACACCTTCCTCTCATATCCTTACGGATACACTCGGGCCATCCTCGATGATACCGACATGGTCAATGTCAATAATTTATTAGAAATGTAAAACTAGAATTGAAAATGAAACTTGAACACTGAACACGTTATCTGGCGTTAGAACATCGTAACATTTCCCGATGAGATTTGAACTGCTGAAAGATGTTTTTCTCCGTAAAATTCTTGAGACGTACAAAACCTATCCGGATAAAAAGACATCCTTGAAAACTTCATCAAATTTCTGTTGTTCAAGGATGTCACCATCTTAACATCCCATTGTCTACCGTCGGTCCAACCTGAATGTATTCACCATCATCCTCGTTCCTTTCTTCCGGATAAAAAGACAGGCTTGAAACTTCATCAAATTTCTGTTGTTCAAGGATGCCGCCATCTTAGCATCCCATTGTCTGCCGTCAGCCCAACCTGAATGTATTCACCATCATCCTCGTTCCTTTCTTCACAGTGAATGGGTGCGAAAAATGGCTCCAAATAAAGTAACAGAATTGTTTTAGTAAGTTAAAACACAAGAAAGTACAATAGAGTTTTCAAGTGTGATGTAAAGAATTTATTAGAATTGTAAAACCCATTAAAACTTGAAAACTGTGAACACGTTGTCGGTTGTCACTTCCGCTCCCCTCCTCCAAAAACTCGCTCCAGACCTCCTAAAACACCCTCACGGTTAACATGGGTATTGTTTACTTTTTCCTGCCCTCTGATTGGTCGAGAGCCATTCTTATGCCCATATTTAGGCATTTGTTTACTTTTTCCTGCCCT
>Ga0126338_10000488_pt1 | contig 21488 bp, 7 predicted proteins | sample OrbCmetagenome_2_FD_92529 | JGI IMG/M metagenome (GOLD analysis project Ga0126338, IMG submission 92529) | Coral microbial communities from Petempiche,Puerto Morelos, Mexico - Orbicella C C metagenome | ecosystem: Host-associated > Invertebrates > Cnidaria > Coral | place: Petempiche,Puerto... | reverse complement strand
GACACGGTTTTTGAGGTCAATGTGTGAAGAAACGGATGCCATGTTAATCGTTTTCTCCGACCTAAATTTAGCGGGCGTATACCTTGATTTATGGGTTCGTGAAGCTTTGTAAATATATTCACACGGTAAATTTTTACCGTTTTAAACAGGTCAGGTCATAATCTGTAGTTATTAAGCTTCCAGTAAATATACGGTTTATATGGGTTTTTGTTAAAGCCACGAACACTAGAGCGGACCGCGCGCGGATGGTCAAATGGGTTATACTGATACCTTAAGAAGCTCAAATAGAATGCTAATGAAGACCTTGATCGTGGGAACGAAATCCTTGAAATTCTCTGCAGACAAATTGCGATACGGGAAGTGCATGAAAACAGGAAAGAGGCTTTAGATTTAAACAGCTAAGGAGGTTGGTTAAAATATTTAATTTCTACACACTGAGCTAAATGTTTGCTGTTTTCCTCGTAATTTCAATTATTTTTGCTTTTCTTTAAATGTGTTATACGAAGTCTATAAGATGTCCTTATGTTACTCATATTTCGTCATCAATAGCTGTCCGTTGTTTATGTGTGTAAAAGAAACACCTTTTCATTGGCGGACATGAGGTGTTTTTCTGGTCACATGAGCTCTTGTGTCCACTATAATAGGGATCATGCGGGGTTGGAGTGAAGATGAACCCTTTCCTCCTCTAATATGTGGAGGGGAGCTTTACCCCAAGATCCGCGTGCGCTTTTAAATGTTGTACATCTACTGATTCAGTAATACTAGAAACAATGTAAGAGTAATTTCCAAGGAATATGCTTCTAAGAAGGAAATTTATCCATTGTTTCTATGAAGTAGTCGGTCATGTAATGCAGTGCAAACGTATTTCAAGTTCTTTAATGGCTTTTAATATATTTTCGGTATATATGTTAAAAATTATTTCTCTTCTTATTATGATTAGCGCGTTTTGATTTGTTAAACACCCAATATGAGCTTTGTTATTATTGGTTAAAAACCATGCTCTAAGATTGCGCGCGCTGAAAGGCGCATTGCTGTGACTGAGAGGACGAAGAACTTACGCTGCTTTCTGCACTTCGAAAATCGTTCTTTTTCCTCTCAGTATTTTCTGAAAGAAATAGACCACATTTTCTTTGTATTCTATCGACTTGTAGGAAGACTCGTTCCTGTAACTAGTGAGCAACACTGAAAATGATGCGTATTTGTGTCAAGTGCGGCTTTGCGTAATGAGTAGCCAATACAATGTGAATTAGTCGTGTGTCAACGGACGTAAAAAGACAGTAGTCATGCTTAAGACAATAACGAAGAAAATGATGAGGAGTTAAAATTTCAAAAGGTTGTGTATCATTCTATGTTATTGACTGATTGATTGATTTGTTTGGTTGCTCGTTTGTTTGTTTGTTTGTTACGTTCATTTATTTTGAAGTTGACTGCAGCTTGCTGTTCTCGCGCGGTTATGTTTCTTTTTTCTTTCTACAGGATCTGGCCGTCCTTCTTCTTTCTTTCGATTAAAGTTTTTTTCCAAAACAGGAGCTGGCAATGCAACCACCATTATGCCGCTCAGAGAACAAATTATTCCTGTTAGACGTCCCACTATACTCAATGGAGTCATATCACCGTATCTGCAAAACAGATTAATAAAGGGACAATGTGAAAGAAATAAACAAACGCTACAAACTTAGGAGCTCGGAGAACCTAACAGAAGAGAACAGTTTTGCTGAAGCAGATTGTAAAACAACATTTGAGCCTCGCTGAACTATGGCTGCAACTTACCCGAGTGTTGTCATGGTAACAATGGTGTACCAAAATGTAGCAGGAATACTGGTGAAATTCGTGTCTTCGTCTCCCATCTCAGCATAGTAAATAATAGTTGAAAACAATATGACAAGAGTTATAAGTACAACAAATACGAAGCTCAGTTCGGAGAGGCTGGCCAACAACGACGACCCTGCCTCTCGCACCTTCGTGTTATGCCGCGACATTTTGACGATGCGAAAGATTCTGAAAACGCGAAGAACTGTGAATGGTCCGCCTGCGGCGTTGGGGAAAACCAAAGCAACGTAGAACGGAATGATTGCCACAACGTCAATAACGCTTAAGAATTGTTTCATGAACTGGAGTCTGATGGGAGCAGCGTACAGTCTTGCAAGGTACTCCACAGTAAATACTATAACACAAGTAGACTCGACAATGTAGAATTGCCCTTTGTATTTTTTGCCACAAGGCACTTCACCACATGGTAACGTCTCAGCAGTTGACGCCACCACGCTTAGCAGAATCAGAGCAGCAGATGTGTAATGTATTAACAGGGCAAAAATGTTCTGACCTGGATCTTCAAACCACTGCCACATTTTTTGCCTGATTGTCGTGGGAGTGAACTCTTCTTCAATTGGTTTTGCATGACGCCTTTGATAGTCCTCGAAATCGTCGTGTTTTTCCTGGAAGACTTCATAGCAGCAATCGCCGAAGTGGTTTCTGACGATACCAAAGAAATCGAGCTCTCCAGCGAAGCAACAAGCACATTCGTCTTCAGGGTAGTGAAGTGTTCCTTTGCGGTAGAACTGAATGATGTATGTAAAGAGATCAGGATCGCGATCAAAGAAGTATTCATTTTTGGTCTTGTCAAAGAAGACATCTCGTCTGGTGCTTCCTAGGAGGGTGTCTGTTAACAGAAGAAGAAAGAGTTTAAGTCTTGCTCAAAAAAGTTCATTCACCGAGCCACTTGCAGAATAACCTGCAACTTTATCGAGAGAAAGTGTTCGAGGGGCGTGAGGGTCCTGACCCAAGCCCCAAGGGTGACGGAGCGGGGGGGGGAGGGGGCACTTGCTTACCTCTTACTGAGCCTGGCCACTCGTCTACTTGTTGACCCACAGTTCATTTGTTCGACATTTTAGTTTCTCTTACAAAACGTACTATGATCACATCTGTTTTCGATTACTCTCGAATTGAACTCACTGAAATTTTGTTGACTCTTGTAAACGGTTATATCCCTGAGAAAGTGGCAAGTTTTAAAAAGGTTATTTCTGAAGCTTTTCAGATGGTTTGAATTTAATTGGTAATAACCCCATCCCAGGAAATAACGGCAACCCCCCACCCAAACAGGACGAGTAGTACTTTGGTTCCTCATCGTAACCAAGCAACCTTACCTAATTCACGTCTCTGATTAATTTGTTAATTTCCTTTCATGAATAAATTATCACACCTTTTATGGCTCCCAGCATGAAAAATGCAGACCATCGAACGCAAAGGAATCGCAACTGCTAGAATTGAATACATTTTGCAAATCAAGCTCCTTTAACTCAAAATTCCTGAAATTAGTATACAGTAAATAGCCATTGAACAAGTGTTATCTTTTACTGTTTTTTACATGTAAGCAAACCTTTTTCACAGGAAGACAGCATTACGTAATGCTTTGTAATATAACCGTTCAATAGCAATCCTGTGGCATAAATATGCAATTTCTAAGCGAATCGGTAATGACTCCCGACGCCCATTTTGGCGTCCGATTTGATGCAAATGCTATGGTTTTGCAAAGACATCTACTCTGAAGATCTCTGAAGTGACTAAGATATTATCACTTACTATCTGACCTTTAATAAGTCGCAAATGATTTTTTCTTAAAATGCATTGTTCATTAGATATTTCTTAACTCTCGCACGATACTGTTAGGCGGACCGGTTAAAAGACTCCAAACATGCCTCAAATATGTATCTGATGGAAGAATTGCATAAACGGCAATACCTTAGTCCTAATAATTCAACTTGACCGCAAAAATAGTCAAAAAAGAACATCCATTACGTATTTGCCCTCACTGCACTAGCCCCGAGCAATTTTTATCTCGCAAGCATTAATTGAAGTAAGTCGTAATATTCTGTATATGCGACTATTTAAAACATAACCGTTTATTTTTTTATAATATTTTTAAGCCAAAAGCAAACGAAGAAACATGAGACCGGAAAAATTGTTTGGCATCTGTGCCTTTGCAAAGCTTGGTGAACATCGGTTGAATGATTTTGTCACGAAACAAAACCATTTATTTTATGCTTGGTTTTCCATCGACCATTGAATAATTTCTTCTTAGGAGTACTACAACATTTATTTCCCAATCGCACACTTCTTCATCCGATTCAGTTTTCATCTTGTTTTTGTTTGTATTATTGTGAAGAATTTCATTAGGCGTATAGGTAATATTTAGGAAATAAATCGACCCGAGCACGATTAAGTGGAATATACGTAAGCCATAAAGATGAAACACTTGTATACACACGGATAAGGTAAGACGTCAGGTTATTCCTTTGTTATATTCTCAAGCTGAATTTTTTTTAGACCGAGCCTTAAACTCCAGGCAAAAAGAATAATTTATTTTAGCAAAGCGTCACATTCACCTGGATGCCGTTCGAAGATAGAATTGTCCGCCTCAAATCGTCGACCGCTTACATTGATAGTGATGCAGTCACCTTTACAGTTCTTTTTGAAAGTCACTCGAGGTCGAAGAGATCTTCGAGGGGTTGTCTCCGAGGACAAGACCACCGTTTTCGCTTCTTCGCCTTTAATCCCGTTAACAGCCATCGCACTGGATCACCTGCAACATCCCAAACGCAACAGTTTTACTTCAAATACGTGTCAGCTAAATTCGTTACCATTATATTTGCCTGGGGTATATGACGACCGTAAAAGCCTTATCACAAAGTAGACACAGATGGAGAATTGTTTTTACCTCGACCACAAAACCTTAGCTGGTGATTTCAAGTTGTATTTGTTTACAAACTATTTTTTTCGGCTTGAGGTCTAAGTTGAGTTTAATTTCATGAAGGCTTGTGGTCTGTGAAAAATATATTAGCTAGCATCCCGCAAAACTGATTATAAATTCAAAATTGCACCATTAATTATACGAAGGTGCACCTGTCATGGGTTTCTGTCGCTGTCATATTGTTAAAACTGCAGCAGTCTTGTTATTGGTCGGTAGACGGCAGTTCTACGAAAGAAATGTTCAATTGCTTCCTTTTTAGTGTCTTAATCGTTAACAAGGACAAAAAATTGCCGTTTAACGTGAAAAGGTGCACCGTTTTGGTTTCGTAGCCTGTAAATATTTCCGTTTCTTTGTCCTATTTCGCAGTTCCCTCCGTACGTTCCAAATGTATATTTTTAAGCCCGCCTATTGTTCCCATCTATTGTTGGTTGACATGACGAAGGCGACGTTCTTTTGTTATTTAGGGAAAGCTTCCACTTGTAAGTTACAGAACTGTATAATTATTGTAGTGGTGTTTTTCTTGAAAAATTGATGAGTTTCTCGTTCAGGTCGCACCTCTGCTTTGCGGTATTAAAAGTTTTCCTTTTCACGATTTAGCTACATGTTTGAGAAATAGAAGGAGGTGGTGACTGGAAATATAACTTCTCTATGCGTTATATCATCGTGAATGGTAATTGTCATCTGAAATCTACCACCAAGTTCTAACAGTTAACATTCAAAACTACATGGAAACCGATTAGTATTTTTAGCAAGAAATCGTGAGGGTTAATTACAGATTTGTTTCCTGTAAATTTGAGTTAGAAGACGGTTCCTCTACGACTTAGAATTATAATTTTCGATTATTTCTGCAGTTAGGGCGGATCACTTATTCCGAGCAGTTTGGCTTAAGTTGTACATTTTTAAACGTCTCAATACAATTAATTCACTTGGGGGAGAGGGGTGGGGGTGGTGCGGTGGTTCTTTTGATTACCAGCTCATTAATTTCTTTTTTGATTTTTTTTTTTTTTTTTGCAAAAATATTAAGTTTTACGCAGTGCCTTCAAAAGCAACAATTCCGATCATTGGATGAAGTGAAGGTTTTATTCTTGAAAGGCCGAATCCAGGGGTTATTTTCCTATAATGGCATTAACAAATAATCAAAAATTGTTCGGCGTTGTTCAGGAGTTTGTTTCCTTAAAACCAGACGGAAAACAAGTTGTTGATGAGGTTTTCTGCAAAAAATGAGCAAGTTAAAGTCATATTGTGTCCTTGAAGAACTTCCTGATCGATGTCGATGCTATATGTCTGAGAATAAGAGGATTTAGCCAAACATGGCCTCTGCTAATATTCAAATTCTCGATGCAATGTCATGAAAAATTAAATTGGTCTTCAATATATTTTGGTTTGCCATTTGTCTATATGTCGTCAACAGCTCGCGGAACGTTTTAATTTTTTTCCACGAAACGAAATGAACCAAGCTAATGACCATGCGACATTAAATTGTTGGCCTTTCTATAGCTTAATTTTATTTCCATTTCGCTTCTTACAAGGTATAAATGCTGCCATTTCAGCAAAATGGTTGCAACCAATATTTTTATAGTTGGCTAAACGAGAACTAACTGGCACGTTTGTGAAAATACGTTTTACCCATGTTTTGAACTTTTCTACTTGTCCTCTTGGGTTTCAGTGACATCATGCTGTTTATGTTCTAAACGTTTTAAATATAGAAAAAAAAATTGGACGAGATGGGTCATGAATACCAAGAGTTATTTTGCTTTATAGTGCCAGCTATGTGTGAATATGAGAGTCCACAACGTAGGAAAAAAAACATCCCTTTTTGCAAATGTGTTTGAGAGCTTTCATTAATACAGTGACACAGTAGGGTTTCATCATAATAACTGAACTCGGGTCTGACTCTGGTGATGACGGTAAGCTTTATCTTGTTTTGTCAGAGATATCGTGAGCTTATCAAGCTGTCTGTAATCAAAACAACTTGAGATAGCAGTCCACACATGCGACACACAGTAAAGCTCCGACGAGAATTGCGACCCTTCAAGCCTCAACTTCTTAAAAAAAGGTAAATAACACATACTTAAAAATGAATGAAACTGATCTGTGTAATGGATGAGTGGGAATTAAAGGTTGATGAAATATGTTACTCCGTTTGGTGTAACATTTTTTTTAATAATAAAGAAGACTTTCTTTTCTCTTTTATAGAGAGAATGTCATTAAGGTTTATCGGTTCACGCCTGGAACACGTTTCACTCGTGCACGTGTAAGACCTTCTTTCTGGTACATCTGGCACACGTTTGGTACCCTCTGAAAGAAGTGATCTGTAGAAACGTAGGGGTTTGTTTACTTTCGAAATGTACTTTACGTCTTTGCAGATCATCCAGTCAGCAAGATTTACTGGGTATAGACAGCTGTTATCAGATTTAGTCGCACACCCAAGCGCAAAACATGTTTAGAATATCATGAATAAAAATGGATGTTAAAATACTTTAAAAATACCCTTACAAAGATTTTTTGCCATTTAGATATCCCATACTTCTTGTACTGATTTCGTAAGGAATCTAACCTGACTACATTTCTTGGTCGCAGTCCACTTCACAGTGAGCAGTAAGTGTAATGCATGAGACAGGTCTTTTGTATGATGACGAAGGTTTACTGCCAATGAGCTCGAGTCCGCCTCCAGCCAGAAGTGCAATGTTTTTCGGTCGGAAGGCAAAATTGTTCAGCTCTTTTATGATTGCCTTGCATTATGAAAAATTGATAAGTGAAGCTCGTCTATCGAGACATTTCATGATCAGTGGTCAGTGAAAATTAATATTGAAAAAGGTTAATGTCATTAATTTTCGTTTATGATTCTGGCGTTTATCACATTAAATAAGGTAGTCAATTTTACCGCAAATGTACGGAAAAGAATGAAAAATACTTAATTTTCATTCTCAGTGACGCAACCAGCTTTTCTGCTTCAGTAATTAAGAAACAAAGAATCCGACAGTACTGCTTCGTGGAACATTTCTTTAAAAAGATTTATTCCCAATATTGATCGACATCTAGTGTTTACTTACATTAATTTATAAATATAATGAAATGGCGTTTCAAAATTTCTCCTGCGAGGCTTTGTTTTACTGTGTTAGAGGTACCAAGACTGTATTACTACAATTCAACTAATTTCCATTCTAGTACGAAATGTTCATCTCCGCAAGATTCCATTTTGTGAAATTCCATGATGCTAGTGAATAAAAATAATAAACGTGATAGCTTTAGTGTGCCATGTTTATAAGTATCGGTGATTTTAGGTGAATATGCAAAAACGGCTGGCAGATATCATGAAAATAGTACCGTGTCTGTAGGAAATTGACTAACGAACGCCAGAAAACCGCAGATAGTGTTGTAAAATGATTTCAAACCATGTCCTTTTTCTTCTAAACATTTTGTTAAACAACTGTGTGTTTTCTCAAAACGTTGAACCAACAATGGTTGCCAGGGGGATCAACAACATACCGATCAAGAGCATACCTTATCAGTTTTGGAACTGAAGCTCTTCAGCATAATTAAGCATTTTCAGCAGAAAGGCCAACATTATAAAGTAACTTGTATTTTATAATTGCAGTCGGTCTGGCAAACTAAGGTTCCGCGAGTGGTGACAGAGAAACTGAGGTGACTAAATTGAATAAAACAGAGAAGTAAATTAGGTTATTCGCCATATTAGTATAATTTGAATAGCGTACAAGTTATATTATGCCCAATTAAATTGAACCAAAACACTAGAGTAAGAATTTGGACGCCTAAGATGTTACCTCGTCTCAACCTTTTTCGAGGACACCTCACACCGGTAGATAACAAGCAATAACAATTATGTCAATTATTTCAACGATTTCTCCAGAAATACTCTTCGAGAAAGCGAGGGAGCAAACTGCAATCTACAGTTATCCAAAAGCACGACATCTGGAGATCTTTTTTTGGGAAAAAGGCTATTAAGTTTTATTGCTTTGATACTGCCTTATTCTTGTGTTTCCGTTTTATTTAGGGTATATATTCGTAGTCATACTAACCTTCAGAAGCCGACGGTTATTTTCCTTACTGTAATTATACTATGTTTACGATTTGCGATACCCATACTTAATTTTGCAGTAATAACCAAAAAAATATATTCAACGAATTTTAGCATTTTCCATTTCAGGTTAAAATGAGCTCAATTGCAGGAATGTCGTCATTATCAGTTAAATCGCCATTCAAACCATACTGTACTTAACATTAAAGCTCTCAACCAAGAACGTATCCTTAGAACAAAACCAACCAACACACAAAGCTTCAGTGAAGAAGTATATTAAATTAACGTGCATTGATAAAGCCGAGAAAAACAGTGACTAGGAGGAAGAAATGATCATAAGAAACAGTACGTTCCTAATTTTCTTTTTGTAAGTCTGTTACCTGCATCAAAGGATTTCCTCGTGGATATCACAATTATGTTACTTTGGTTGGGTAATAATCCATTTCCTGTGTCCACCGTTGATCTTATCCTCACAAAATTAAAAACTTTCTTCAATGGCTTTACGAACTTGGCCTTGCAAGACGATTTAAAAGAGAAGCCGTTTGCCACAAAGAACTGTTCCTGTGATTTCAGTGATATTCTGTGAAATGATACTTGTTTCACTCGTTTATCCGAACTCCATTACCTCGTCACATCAGTGGACAACACGTTCTCGTTATGTACATTTCAACTGAATCTCCTATGGAATTTTGTTTGTAATTCAGGAGCTTATCGAGGTGTACTTTAACTAACAAGAAACACTCTTTGGTGCGTGATGTCGCTAAAAAAATTTAAAGGATGTATTTGAGATCGAGAGTTTTTTGCGTCCTAGTGAATCATAGGAAAAATTGCCGATAGATTAGTTGAGCGCTTTCTATTTGTATTCAGCGGCGTTCAAAGAAGGGAAAACGAGAGAGAGAAGCAATAAATTATTTACGATATAAAGAAAAAACGAACGATCGTTACGGGGTTGTACTGATGTATATTCAAAAACAATATACCATTCATTCAGTTTGAAACAGGAGACTGGAAGAGCCATAATTTTAATCTGTTTGTATCAAAAGGGGTACTAGCAGTCTTCGTTTACTACAAAGTGGAAGTGGTACGAGATGCGGTGGATTGCAATCTAATACTTAACAATTGTTATTTCTCTTCCTTTTGGTAATTAGGTTCACATACTTACATTTCTATCCTTGTGTTTCTTCGTTGCTAGTTCAGTCTACGCAACTTCCTCTTGATGTCTTTGCTACATTCCTGTACTTTAAACACAGAAGCTCAAATCGTAGAATTTTTCGTAAATATATACCACACAATCCTTTCCTTTAAGTATTGGCGACTTATCGCCTGTGAAAGTATGTAAGAATATTTAGGACCGTGTACTTGATCTTCAAATCGAGAAGAATTCGAAATAGTCTCTCGCTAGCAGGTTAAACTCATGACAAGAAATCTAACAGCTTTTCAGTGACGCGCGTTTCCTTTATTTTAATTCACAAAGATAAAAATGAATGCTTATTAGCTTTAATATTTCATGGTTGCTTCAGCTTCTTTCTTAGAACACACTTAATTTTTTTAGGAACTAAACATTTTATACATTATTTTGGTATTTTGACAACCATGTTTCCCTTATTAAATTTTCTTAGATCATTCTGGTAAGTTAATTTGTCGAGTAAGAATACAAGATAGGTAAATTATTTTAAACATCTTTACATACAGTCAGCAGGAATTATTAGAGTTGGTTTTCTAAATTGAACACATTTTGCAGGCCCCTTGGCGTGAAGTCAATTGAGCGGTATTCACGTCTTAGCACGGTTTCGGGAATGGTCTTCAACAAAAAAAGATGTACCAGCTCTAACTAATGGAATAGCATTTATTATGCAGGTTCAGTTTTTACATTCGATACACAAGAACAAAACTAAGCCCAGACAAAATATTAGACGGTTTAAAACCGCGACATACTATTAAACGCCCATATAGTCGATATTAAAAAATTGTACAGATTGAGATTGAAGCAGGTCATGACGTATTCAACTCTAGATTGACAGAAACAACTCGAAAACAAAATGTAAATTATCAATATACCTGCTGGTATCCAATCTTGGTTTCAGCGGTTTCCTGATCCAGTCGATTCAGAGTTCGTATGGGTAGGTCGGCCAGGGGGATCTCAATATCTTGTCAGGAATCTTGCATGCCATTGCTTGACATATTGCTCGTCCGCACGTGCTGCGCTGACAGCTTAGAATAGCAGACGCACCGCAGCATATAGAAACCCATTTAATACTCCTTTTGAATGACAACGCAAACCAAAAAATGCAGCGAACATGTCAGACTTTGTGTCTCCACGACTGATGATTACGCAACCAGAATAATAACGTCCAGGTACACCTTTGCTACTCAGAATGCAGCTTCAAGTTAATACGTTTTCTTTATGAATGCCTCGAAAAATGCAAGAAGAGAGCGAGAGCTGACAATTTGCTCCAGGACATGCCACGTGATTTGATTTCCCAAGATGCAAAGAGAGAAAACGCCCTTGAGCACGCTTTTGACGCTTACTTTATTTTCCGTCGTTGGCTCAACTGTAAGTTTTATTTGTACCTGTTAATCTCTCTTCAAACCAACATTATGGGTGACATAGATATTGGAAAGCGAATTTTTGTCAAGGGATTTTCCCCAGAAACTACTGAAAACGAGCTGAGAGCTTATTTTGAAAGATTCGGCACTGTCAAGGAGAGCAAAGTCGTGCGAGATCGCAACGGGTTTAGCAAAGGATATGCTTTCATCACATTCGAATCACAAGAAATAGCCGACAAAGTTCGCGACCAAGATAACCTTGAATTTGACGGCAAAAGTTTAAACATTGGTAAAGCAGTCCGTAGAAAGAGCAAGCGAAATTTTGGAAAATACTACTATCATCGGCAAGACATGAATGAGAGCTCAGGCCATGGCAGCTATTATTCATTTTCGACATCAGATGGAAGCATGTATTACGCCATGAATCAACAACCGCACTTCGTTTTAGTGCCAGCATATTCTCCACAGATGCATTACCAATCCCAAAATCCATACCCTCAGCCTTCCCATTCAGCTTCTCAGCCAATCTACACAACGACCGCAGTGGTGGGGAATTCTTATCTGCAGCCTTCGCCTTATTCGTTTCCCCACGGACATTCATGGAACGAAGTTGCAGCGGTTCCAGTGAACGCCGCCGTTGTGCCAAAAGTCCACCACCAATTTCCTGCAGAAAACCCGACAGAAATTGCAGTTGCTAGCACACATGGCCAGGCAGCGCAGATAGTTAGTCTGGCCATTCCCGAGGGGAATTATGTACCGGATGTCGGAGCCGTTTCTGGAGTTGGAGAGGTGAGCTTGTTGTTTGTGATTCGCGCGCGAAGCAACTGCAGCAAGCTTCACTAAAATCTGGAATTTGTTCTCAAATTGAACTTTCTGATCATATCGGGACAGTGTTAGAGTCTCTTCAATTGGAAACTTAAAATCATATTCTTTTCGAGGTGTAAATATTTCATATAAGCTTAAGTCCATTTTAGTAATGGTGTATTTTGTTGTTTCGTAGCTGGTGTTTGAGAGCCCTAAAGGAAAAGCAGAAAAGAAAGTCCAGGCTATAAAGTTCTTAAAGAAGCATGAACCATCAAGTCCAGCCGGAATGTCAGTGCCTCCAACTGCCACCATTCACGTTATCAACGGACAAGTTCCATCGACCCAGTAAAATAATCAGTTAGTTCATTACCTGTAAGTTGGTAGATCAAAAAATAATTTCTCCTTACTATGGCAAAATTAATTTCACTTTGTACTGAGAACTTCCTCGCAAGGCAATATGCGATGATTTTATTTACTCTTGTCACTGGTCACCTGAGAATCTGAATGTGCAATATGCTGCACAGTGCTGATCAATTTCGTGAGAAGACATTAGCTTTTGATCACTCCTAAAAATTGAAAGGGTGAAAATAATCTGATTTGGCTGATCCAAAGATAAACAGTTCGGCAGTACTCTTGCATGACCTGTAGCTGTAGATAGTAAACGTGCTGATACATCTTACTTCAACTATAAAGTAACCGCCATGAGCTATTTATTACTAACTTAAATTACCATGCTAGCTATAAGATCAAATATTCATGAATAAACAGCGTGATTATCTGTACTGATTCATTTTGCTCTTTTACCAAACCAGGTTTCTTGCGATCTTGAAATAGCTTTGAATGTTTTCGTATCATTGTGCTGCAGGAGCTATGAGATGCCGTATTTCGCAAAAAAAATACAATTTTTTACGTGTTTTTTTAAGCGTCTAGATATATCCATGGTTATATTTTCAATGGGGTATTGTTAAAAGACGTGACATCAACTATACATGTTTCAGATATGGAGAGTATAGCTTGTGATAGGTTTATCTGAATTTGATGAGAGAAATCCTAAAGTTACAGACAAGACATAATGAGACAAATACTAAGATATACACCAGCTGCAGTGGAGAAACAAAAGTATTTTGAGACTGATCAGTGAGATACTATTTATTCAGCGCCAGAAGAGTCCTGTGTTATCTGTGTTTGTAAACAGGCTAAGCCAATAAGTAGGTGGTTTTTGAACATTTTTCACTAATATACCTAGTGGCGTAAGTCATCTGTGAACTATTTACAAAGCTGTTGTTTAATAAACTAGTCAGTGTACCCCTATTGATTCAGTCACTCAGTTTTTTTTTTGGACCTTTAAAGAGGGGATTACAAAAGAACAATGGGTTCTTTGACAGTTATCAGGAAACAGTATTAATTTTTTTTTAGTTGATAGTCTAAATTGTGTGACAGAGATGCAATTTGCCAATTAAAATATTGGGCAGTTTATAAGAGTTAAAACTTTGACCGCCTTAGGGACTTACTAAGGATGATCAAACTCAGCTAAGAGACATAAAAGAAATGGGGTGGACTTTCGAATTTTTTTGCTCAGTTATTAACAGATTTCCGCAGAATAAAAGCACATGTGTTGGACAAATGATTTTAGAGGCATAGTGTTGCCTCAGAGCAATTGCTTTCTTGTTTTGAAATCGTCATGATTGAACTTCTGCCAAAAACAAAAAAAAAGTTTAGGGGCAGGGAGTTTAAAGAGAAAAGTTCCAGTTTGATTTTCTTTTACCCTATAAAGTGTAAATCATGCTAAGTCTGTCCTTTCTATGAGTAGTATGAGCTAGAACCGGTAACGTCTTCGTTAACTTTGGGAGAAGGAAAAACGTGCGCACGTTCTGGACTGAAAACTATCAATCTACTGTCCCTATCCCCCTCCAGGTTGCGTCAACTCGCTCAAAAAAGGCGCGAAAACTAGCCTGCCGGCCGCCAGGACTCGGTAGTGCCGCTGACAAACAAACAAATGCTTGCCTAATTTCCCAACAGTTTTTAATCTAGTTTTGCATTATTACGTAGTCCTTTGGAAGCACCAAGACACATTTGAGGATAAAGTGGTAAGCAATGAGCTTTTCAATGAACACTTTCTTCTTGAGCAGAATGGAAAGCTTAGGTAGGTTAAAACTTCAACGTAAACTGAAGCAGATCTTCAATTGATTTGATCTCTACATGAGATTCCTTCTTCGTTACCAGGAGAATTTCAGCTGTTGTTGTTTTGAATTTTTATTGTGCAGCAACGTAAACTGACCGGGAAGTTTGAAGAAGAATTTTGCGCATATATTTACTGGCGGGAACCACGTGCGCGCATCGATCCACAGTCGAGGAGTCAGTTATACTGCAAAGAACTGAAGGTCGGCAAAATAAATAAGCTTATCGTGAAATAAAAAGGCGCATAACCTTTTAAAGTAGAATCTTTTTTATACATATATTGAACACGTTTTATTAATAAACATTTATATGCTCGTTGTAAGTAATATGCCACGATAAACCAGGTGCATTTTCGTAAATTCTGCCGCATATAAAGTAAGCTTAACCTGAGTAAGTAAGCTTAAGAACTAAATAGGGAGTTTTAATGTTCATTTTGGTCTCGTAAAACATCTTCACGAAAAGCAACCTGACCGTGAAACCGAAAGTGAATACGGTGAACTCTACTGAATTGTATATTTTCTCTTGATTGTATTTATTGGATCGCAAAACCACGAATTGTCAGAGACGGGAAGTGGTTGGGGGACTGGATCCGAGATTGGATTATTTGAGCTTAATGGCTACGGAAGGAGTCCAATTAATTCTAATTAATGGCTCCCGGATTAGAAGCCAATGAGTATTTTATGCTGCATCAGTTTTTAACCGTCTTAACTTTTTGGTTATAGAATACTGACTCAGACAGAGTTGAAGAAAAACTTTCCTCAAGCATCAAACTATGAATCAGGTATCGTCTACATGTTTAACTTTTATTATGTTGTCAATTCATCAACAAAATCTTTAAATTTCTCGCTAAATTACGCTCTTGGCACGATTTATTTGACAGCTTTTGACTGAAATAATTTACAATTACTCACCGAAGTGGAGGTGAATAGTACTTTAGTAATCACCTCCCAATCAGAACACATGAAAAGCACTAGTCTCTTGTGTGGTCAATACTGATGGTAAGTTATTATCATTTTAATGACACTATCCATCACGGATAGATGGACTTTGTGGCAGTATGTTAAATCGTGGTAAAACGGAGTTAACGATGTTGCAAGTAAATGTATGGTAATGTTTCTCACTGTTTTTAATTTACATTGTGGGAAATTATTGGAAGAAATTTTGACTTTCTTCCAACACTGTCTAAACAAGATGATCAAAAGAGTCCAGCATTTTTATCCACAGGTGTTGGATAATGCTGGATCAAAATATCAGGACTGGGAGGTTATGATGTTAATGTTTGCATAGAAACCTGGCTGTCCTTTTAGCCACTAGAGGTTTCACATGCCATCATTTTTCATCAAATATTATTGTTGATAAAGCTCGCTTTTTCTTGTTTCGTTGTTAATTCGTATCATCTCGAACAATAATTCAGTAAAACAAGCAACGAGGAAAAGAACTTCTCGAAAGTAGCAGAAAGGATCACTTCGGAAACTCGTTACCTCTGATATTTTTCATTTGATAATTTAGCGGCAGGTTCACATCAGCTCACAAGCTGACCATTTTTATAAGCTACAGGATACTGATAACGAGCGTAAATTTGCTGTTGTGTATCTCAAACGATAACTTTGGTAAAACTGACTGATTTAGATAAATATTCATATGGTAGACTGTCTATTTTCTTTTACTTCTTTTAAAAAAATATTTTCTCAGCAGCTAACGTATTTCAAGGAAAACTGTCTTTCCTGGTGGAGTTTTATCCCGTGTATTATTTATGGTGTCTTTTTCCGTTCCATCCACGGTGTAGAACAAATTAAAAGCGCTGAGCTTGTTTCCTGGCCTGTTACCGGATCCTTCTATGTAATTTTAAATTCTCCATTTCATCAACATTCTTCGCGTGGTCACGAATGTAGCTCATGCGGGGAATTATCTTTATCGTCTTAAAATATTCACTAGACGGAATGAGTCTTCAGTTCGGTTTAATTTTCTGTAATGTGAAGTGCACGCGATAAGCCAAGAACCCAATTAAAAACCACACACTTTGCGTGTTTTAATTTACAACAAGGCATCCACACCCACGCTTGTTGTCATTCTGACGTCATAGAAGGAACCAGGAGGCGAGAAATTCTGCATTTTAGCCAGAGAAGTTTGGCAACATTGATAGAACATTGAAATAATGAATCGAGTGCCCACATTTACTTCATGCATACTGATCTGAATGACAGATAATACTTGTTATGTTCGTTAACTTAATTCGCAGAGTTATTCTTTCGAGGGATCTTCTTGGGCAAGTTGAAAACCGCAGATTATTTTAAAACCTACAATTTAAATAATAAAAATAATAATGACGGTATTTATATAGCGCAGATTATGCCATATTGACTTGCATATCAAATTAAAAACGTCATTAATTTTTTCTGTGAGCCTAAACTACTATTTGAAAATACATCACGTCTTCTTTTCGGAGCTGTTAACAATCTGCATTGTTTTTCCCGACCATGGTAGGGTACTCAGTTCTATCACCTGACTGTAAGCTGATTGATTAGTCTGTGACACCTTTTTCTCATCTTTTGGTTGATGTCCATAACTTCTCAGCCAATCAAAAAAGGCATGTGAAAATCATCACTATATTGCTGAGAACTTTTCCATTGACTAAGCAGTTAAGTGGTAAAACAGAAAAAAACAACTGTACATTAGCTAGAAACTTATTGAGTGAAATCGGTTTGGCGCAGCGATCTTAACGCCCTTGTATAATGTCTAGCTCAATAGATTTTACGTCGGATGAATTAGATATCCCTGTTTTGTGATCCGGTGAATCTTTCAGCTAATTTTAACCCTACAGGTCCATTTGACCATTCTTTTGAGTATGTATCATCGAGGGGAAGTACGTATGGGCTTAACTAAAGTTAACAAGGCAGCCCAAAATTTACATTAAAAATTTTTAACAGATTGACAACGTCTAAAACGAAGAGGTTTAACCGACCAAATGACAACGGATGTGTAAAGTTATGGAAACTTACATTGGAACCTCTCATGTAAACTGACTCCTGCTTCTTGCAGCTGCTCATCAACTGGTTATTTGGAAATAGTTCTGGTAGAGGAGATCACGGATATTATTTATTCAGGAGAATAAACTTCTACATCAGGAATAAAATACCTTTTCAAGTCATTCTAGATCAAATATAAGAAATAACAAGAAGGAATCATAACTAAAATGGCTAAAAACAAGACGGAATGAGGGATGAATAACAGAAAGACACGCAACCCAAACTTTAGGAAAATAATGGTATCGCTTATTTTGAGGCATTGCTGCGATAAGGCTCCGAATATTTGTCTGCATTAGGTTGTTTTTGCATTATTTTAGGCCCCTCGCCACAGAAGCCTTTGTTATGGCTTAATTACAAAACCGATTAACGCCTTGTCTTTTGTTTTAAGTTGCTTATGCTTAATACCTCCAAGTGTGTCTCTTTGAAGCAATCGCCAGCGGTCGCATCTTGTATTTTTAAACCTCTTGTATTGACGAACTGTTGAACAATAAAGATTAAAGCCCAAATGTAGAAACGGGCGATCTCAAGCCATTCTCGTACGAAAACGAGCGCCTGTAGATGGCAACTGAATTTTCGGACAACTTTGTTCACCATTTTTTATGAAGCGAATCAAAACTGCAATCTACGAATCCATCCCAACACTTCCCAGCAATCCACAAAATGTCAACGGAACGTTTTAGAGTAAATGACTTTTAAAAAACCTTTTAAAACGCTTAACAATGTGTTTTCTGTTCACGGTAAACATTAAAATATGTACAATATACTTATGTTCAAACCCAGCGGTATACAAATGGATCTCACTACTAACACAACCTCAACTTCCTATTTGCAAAGTTAATTTATTTCCGTAGTTGATAACAAAACTGAACAAGCTGCTGCCAGCGTTTGCTTTGGTAGCAGGCTGGAGTTGTCAGCATTAGACAACATATTATGTAAGTTGCTCCAGACAATTACTGTCGCCGTTCCGGCACGTTGATTTTATTCAAACCGTTATAAAATTTAAAGTTTTCTTTTTTTATCGCATAGGAAAAGGGTATTTAGCTATCTACAAATGACAAAAAGAAAAAAATTAAAACCAATACACAAGGTTCATTCTTACAAAGCGTATAAGAAACATAAAACTATAACTATAACACTAAAATGTTATGCTGTATGGCTTCCCTGGAGTTGCTACGTTCTGGTAGTTTCAAGAAGGCCCGGCTTTGAATTAGCAAAAAGAACTCGAGAGACAACTTTTTCACGTAGTACTTCCTTTATTTTTAAATTCATCGACGACGACATCCTTCTGCTTGGATGTTTTTCCATTATTTATTAAGCACTATAAACCAGGACGGCGTCTTCCAAGGCGAAAATGAACCCAAACAACTCAAAAGCGTTCATTTATTTCTTACTATTTACGAATTCCCTATAAAGATTACCCAACAAATTTCTTGGGTATATTTAAAATGATGACAAACATTTTTTTTTACGGGAAAAGACTCCCGTAACGAAGTAAAAAAAAGAAGGAATATTATTTTTCGCTTGCACCGTTTGCAAATTTGGCGCGAAGGCATGACAGGCGAACAATAGATGCCCTGTTGGTGTTTGATAAACTATCAATCAAACAGTCATCTTTCTCGAAATTCATTGGCTACTGAGTTTAAATTTGTTTAATCCAATGCTAATTAACAATATCCTTTGCAATTAGGTTTCCCTCATGCGAAAGCCATAAGAAGAATTTAGCATTGCATCAATCAGTTTGTAATGAAAAACGTCGCTTTAAGCGTGTTTTGCTTTGTCTTTTTAAGACTAAGGTAAAAAGAATACCGAAGCTGGGAACGCTAAAGCTGTTTCAATTTAATGCTCTATGTATTTCACTCTTGAACAAAAGCTGTGGATTAAGAGTAATTTCATGGTCCTTGGTTCTCAATACTCGACACCAATTTGTGCCCGGAGCTCTGAAACATTTGATTGATTTCAAAGGCGATTTGTTTCTACATTTCGAAGCATCGAAGAAATCAAACGTTTGATCGAAATTATCTTTCATCCGTCAGTAAAGCGCGTCCCGGGTGGATAATCGAGGAGGCAGCGCTCGAACAAATGGTACAAACATATCGATGTCTCAATCGATCCGTGGATGCGCTGGCATAAATTAAACTGGTTGTTTGTCAGCAGAGCGACAACCTTTTACACCTGTCTCTCAAGCTCGGAGTAGATGCGCGACTTACAAGTGAGCTTGGATCACTTCCTTCGATGTAAGGCCGTCGTAATCAATCATGGCCACCGATGTAGGAGCATGGCTGCCGTTTGCGAGGGCGGCCGCTGTCGGATGGGTTCCTTTAGCAACGTCTCCGATGCCACCTCCGCCAGAATCACAAAAAAACGACGAGCGAGTCACCATCAATGTTAGTGGGAGGCGGTTTGAAACATGGCAAAATACATTGGCGCGATTCCCGGAAACTCTACTTGGAAGTGACGAAAAGGACTATTTTTTCGATTCGGAAACAAAAGAATACTTCTTTGATCGAGATCCGGACTTATTCCGCCATGTCTTGAATTATTATCGCAATGGAAAGCTGCACTACCCGCGGGGAGAATGCGTGTCTTCCTTTGAAGACGAACTTTGCTTTTTCGGTATATCTGAAGATGTGGTGCACGATTGTTGTTGGGAAGATTTTCGCGAAAGGAAGAAAGAATGCGAAGAACGAATTTTTGAACCTGATAAACTGGAGGATGGTTCTCAGAATGGCGAGGAAAACACAGATTCGACAATTCGCGAGAAGATGTGGACTGCTTTTCAAAATCCGCAAAGCTCGCGGCTTGCTACTTTGGCATATTACATCACTGGTTTCTTTATTGCTGTTAGTGTGATCAGCACTGTGGTGGAAACACTTCCAACAGAAGGAGGAACGTTTGGCGACGTCAATAAACAGACCTTCTTCTCGATGGAAACAGCTTGTGTCATAGTATTTACTGTTGAGTACATAGCGCGCTTGTACGCAGCTCCTAACCGCTTCAAGTTCGCTCGAGATCTAATGAGCATAATAGATGTGGTAGCTATATTACCTTACTATGTTGGACTCTTTATGCCAGATAATTCTATAAGTGGCGCATTTGTGACCCTGAGAGTATTTAGGATCTTCAGAATATTCAAATTTTCAAGACACTCAAGAGGGCTTCGAATCCTGGGGTATACACTGAAGAGTTGCGCCTCAGAACTCGGCTTTCTGTTGTTCTCCCTGTCAATGGCGGTGATAATTTTCGCCACTGTTATGTACTATGTGGAAAAAGGAGAGAAAGACACGAATTTCACGAGTATTCCAGCGAGTTTCTGGTACACGATTGTCACAATGACCACATTAGGGTAAGTACAATTCTACTGTTATGTTGACATAGATAATCCTTGAACAAATTACATGCAAGTTTGTTGAGAACATTTTTTTGTTATGTACGTGTAGAGAATTCTTTTGTGACATTCTCAGTTTGTAACTAGTGTAGTCTAGAGGACGTTTCCGGTATTTTTTCTGCTATCTGACACATCAGGAAGTTTATCGAAGTGCAGTTATCAAGCAGCTTATGACAGTTGTTACAGATTAGTCCTATGAAGTGTTAAGACAACAAGCCGGGTAATTTATCGGCTTCCAGGCCTCGAATCGATCCGGCTGTAATCATGCTTTTGGCGATACCCTAGCTTTCAAATACGAACGAGGCTTAATTTGACTGTAAAACAAAACTATTTTGATGTGAATGTGTTTATGTTTACTTCGTGTTGTTTTCAACCATATCTTATTGATGAACGTGCGAGCTCAAACAAATGGTACAACATCAGTTTTCTCCGTTTTAGTGTCACAAGCTGGTCTTATACGTCGCCAATTTTTTTTTTTGGGGGGGGGGGACAGAGAGAGGAAAATTGCTTGAATTAAAAAAATAAATATTGGCTAACATTTCTTAAACTTCGCATTTAATTTGCTGGTTATTTAATAGAAAATGTCTATTACAGGTTCATGTGAAATGCTGGTGAATGAGAATCACTACAACTTTCGAAGGCTATCTTTAAAACGGGGAACGGGGAATCGGGGAATCGGGGAATGGGAATGGGGAATGGGGAACGGGGAACGGGGAATCTTTAAAATGGGGAATCTTTAAAAGCGGGAATCTTTAAAATGGG
>Ga0126338_10000487_pt1 | contig 21491 bp, 13 predicted proteins | sample OrbCmetagenome_2_FD_92529 | JGI IMG/M metagenome (GOLD analysis project Ga0126338, IMG submission 92529) | Coral microbial communities from Petempiche,Puerto Morelos, Mexico - Orbicella C C metagenome | ecosystem: Host-associated > Invertebrates > Cnidaria > Coral | place: Petempiche,Puerto... | reverse complement strand
TAAAAGACTAAAGCCATCAATACACTGCGTTCAATAATAGAGAAAAATAGCACAGATAGTGCGGGTGTTGAGTAAACAAAATGATCGCTCTATTGACGGAATGTTTGTTTTTGCAATCCTTGTACGCGCGCTCAATTGCATCAGCAAAAGCGCGCGCGAAAACTGTGTTCGGCCACCTTAATTTGGTTTCTGTAGCATTAAAAAGTGACTAAGAGAATTGCTGGGGTCTTACGCATCACATGGCACGAAAAGGACAGATGATAATGAGGAGAGTTGTTACACTGCCTGGTTGGAATCACTTGTTCATGGATGAAGACGTTCACCCACACCCCCCCACACCCCCCGCCGCCGACTTAACCACCACACCCCAATCCATCTTCACGCGTTGCACCAACAACATGGTAGCAGCCCTTTACACTCCTGAGAGGTACTCTAATTAGTGTATGATCGCGTTCTCCCACATTGTAGTGTAATGTTCCGTTCTCACTACGTCAGAGAAATTTGAAAACGCAGCTTTCTTTCTTCGGTTAGGCCTACCGTCCCCACTAATCCGTCACGAAAACGGAGCTGTTCGAAAACGCTCTTCATACCGGAGGGATTTGAAAACGCCGGCTTCTTCTTTAAGCGTAGTAGGAAAACATTTTGAAAACGGAGCTTTTCGAAAACATGATGACATCACTTTGATCATGTCCAAGTTTTCTGCAAACACAAATCTAAAATGACCGGTGATTGTTGCGTTTTCAAATTTCTCCGGCGTAGTGTGGACAAGGCCTAAGAAGTGTGCAAAGACTAGTAAGGGGACTGTATGTTGAATGACACTGTACCTTGGAAGCTGTACACTAGACTGATGCTGCTGTGGATGATGTTGATAGTGACCAAACACTTCCACCTGAAGAGGTCTGGTGCTGATGTAATCTATGAAATCCCTTGTTACCACGACTCCAACCTTCAATTAGGAATCATGAATAGAAAGCGTTTAGAAAGACTTAAGGAAGTAGTTAGAGGGAGCATGTTCAAACCAGTCACGGTAAAAATGTTCAGTATACAACCAAAACCAGTCACGGCTTGGCGTAACAGCTCAGTAGAAGAACTTTGGTCTTGACAGAAACGTTTCTCGCAAAAACTGTGAGAAACAAATTACCAGCAGAAAGTCAAGAAACGGTATGTCACACTATCTACACCGGTGTGTTTACTTTGGTAACGCAACAGTTGAGGCTGATATACAGACGTGACAGTTGTACCTAGCCTCTGACTGACTAGATACGATAAACAGCCTTGTTCTAAGATCATATCAACAACACGAACAATATAACGACTGAAGAGCATAGCAATCTGAAAAGATTATATCGCAAAGCCGTGAATTGGGGTTTATTCCTCAAATCATGACATGATTGTTCTATGGGTAAATGTGAACACAACCGAGCATACAACAATAATACCAAACTAACTGCTTCAATTCTACAAGCGAAAGCAGTACCTTCTGCGTAAAGTAGAAGCCTAAAGGGCCGCTATTTTGGTTATTAGCGACGGGCTCAGTACAAAATCCTTCATCCTCTTCACTACAGAGAAACCTACAAAAAAAAAAAACAAGATATTGTCAGCAGAAACCCCTGACAAGAAATCTTCTGACTCCACGCCCTAAAAATTTTGTCTCTTGTAATTTCCAAATAAACTTGCTTTCCATTTTCTGAAGTAGCCAGACACGACAAGCCCGTAAATTTACCACAAAAACATAACTACATGAACTTCTTGCGTTTTTGGAGAAGTTTTAGGTTCAACTGTCATCTCGTAGCCTTTGCAAACAAATAATCCTTCAGGTAGCTGTAATTTAATTCATGAGATAAAAAAGATGAGCGACCAGGCACAAGTACTCTATAAAGTCGAACTTTAAAGTTTACCTTATCTGACAGAATATGTCTGTGTACTGCGCTGGAATCCCTTGACCCTGCAGTACAGTGATGCTGATCACGTAAGGTTTGCCAACATGAAGTGTCCCCTTTGAGAATGGAGGCTCGGTTACTTCATCTGCTTCAGCCGCTTCTTCCGCCTCCTGTTTGAATTAATTTAGACCCGTCAAAAGTTCAGCATGATGATTAGTACATTACTTGCAAAAAATTTCGGACGTTTTATTTTCCGACACTTTTTATCGCACTTCGTACTTTGCTGAAACATAGCTAACGTAAATTTATGCCTACAAAACACGTTTTAGACTGAACCAACATCTGTGAAAAATCGACGGCAAAATAAGAAAAATTCTATCAAGCCGTTACGTGTCTCAAGCCTTGTCTCAACTAGAGTTCGCTCCATAAAGGAAACTAGCGGTTTTGGAGCTATGTTAATATTTCAAACGCTTAAAATTTCGGACGCTTAAAAATTTCGGATTAATTTCGGACACGTTTTTGTCCGAAATTAAAATCGTCCGAAATTTTTTTACGAGTAGAGTAACTGAGCACGAGATTTTCTTATTGCAGTTGCTAAGCAACTTAAGGTATTCTTCAAGTACCATGATGACGTAACAGTCGGGAGTGCTCGGAAAGTACTCGAGAATGTTTTTGCTGGGTTTCGATCAAAGACAGAGAATCAGAAAAAATTGGAGAAACTGTAAGAAATCCGCGTCATCAGAAACTCTACGATACTTTGCTACAGACACAACTGAACTCATCTTTCACTCTCTTAATTATTCCTCTTTGTCACGTCTCTTCTACATACATGTAAAGGAAGTGTGAACTTTAATCCAGAGAATTCAAGTCTACATAACGAGAACGTGTTGAGAAAATTCTCTACATCTACATCTCCATCTACATCTACGTCTAAATCTACATAGTGGGGTCCTGCAAAGGGAGACGCCTATCACTACATGACATTGAAAGTAAAAAGAGGGGAGGGAGATAACAGACCTAAAAAGAATTATATTTTATAATAAATAAATAAAAACATAATTTGAAAGTTAACTACGAATAAACAATTAATTAATTAATATTAATGCAACAAACTGATCCCAGCTAGCATTTAAATATTGTAAACGAAGAGCTATCTTACATAATGAAGTTTTTGCTGCACGAGACTGTAGGTTACTGAGGAGACCACCTTGAGATAAACTTCTCTATTTACATTACCGACGCCTTAGTTTACCTCTTCCTCCACTTCACTCTTCTGTTCACTATCATCAGATCGAAAATCCAACCACAGCACGGATGACCGTCCCATGTCATCCACATGCCAAGTCTGATTATCTGCGAATCCAATTCAGCAACTATTCAGCACCGACTGAGGTTTGATCAGATTTAAAGAAATTAACAGACTAAAGCAGTAAAGTGATCGCAACAGATTCAATACCAGTGCACTGTTGAATGCTGATGGAAAGGTTTCCTTGTATATCTCCGGATTCACTGACAATAGGCACGGATTGCTCCAGGAGAACACCATACACCAAGTTACTTAGGTATATAAACGATCTGGCGAAGAAAATTATATCAAAGGTTTAACAAATGTAGTTGCTTGATAGTATTTGAAGACTGAAAACTTTAAAATAACGTCGATAATCGTCACTTACAAGCTCAAATTTTCTTTCTCCTCGTATTACTATCTCTTCACCTTTTGCATCATTCAGAATAAAACTTAAGAAATTCATTTTCAACAATTATTGATTCTATGAAAACCATAAATTGCAGATGTCCTTGTCAACATGTTACCTGCTATATCTTGCCTTGCTGGAACCTAAGCCTACAAGCCCAACTGGTTTTTATTAGGTTTCCTGGCCATCTGTTTAATTATTTTTCTGCTTTATATTTAAAAATCTATCTAAAAGTCTATTTATAATGGAAAATGAAGTAAAATACAATACAATTTACAAATCGTTAGCCCTGACTAGGGCAATAGTGAGTTGGCTTGGTCGGCACCTAGTGTAAGGAAACTGACATACCTCCCAATGAGCCTGAACCACGGCAGAGCGTCGTAAAAAGGATCAACAGTGTCGAAGGAGATTTTGGTGTTAGATTCTGCAGCAGTGTCATACATGAAGCGCATGTCCTCCAGTCGATCCCTAAACATTAAAACATGACTACCTCAGCTGCGAGTCCTCAACTATTCACACACTGTACCACTGGAACAACATGAGCTTCGCGCCGCGCCAAATATCGCTTTACTGTACATTTGGATCTTAATCAAAGACAAGGGCATAAATACATGTACAATCCAGGCTTTACACAAGGTCAAATAAGAAGAGAACGAGTCTTTCGTAGAGCTTTGACAAAAACGTTGAACAATAGGTCTGCAACGGATTCTAAAAGCACTGAAAACCCTTGAGCAATCAAAGTGATATAACTGATTAGAGACGAATCAAAACTGAAGTGATCTTCTTGCAATAAGTAATTTTAAAGACAGCCTTTGTTACAATCTTTGATGTGTAGCAAAAGTGGTCTTTCATCCACTGCTAGACAGCGTTAAACTTTTAAAAGCAATGCAAGGAGTATAAAGGATGATAATGGAGAATAATGGAAATAATGGAAAACAAGTCAAAATGAGTGAGGAGGACGTTGATGCTGATCTTCGAGATCATGTACTTTTGACTGCATTCTTACCGTAGTTTGCCAAGGGACCAGTAATGTGAGGCGCCATTTTTCATGTCTTTGACTTCAACGGCGAGTACCGCGGGGTTGTCCTTGTGCCTGACGTCACTCAGAAGAAAGGATGGGAGGGGAGTGTAGAGTGTGTCTGTTAACAACGTGAATTGGAACTCCACCTGCAAAACAGTGAGGCAAACTGTTGACCTCTCCAGCAGTCTCTGCTTGGCTTCTTTTACAGGGCTTAGGCGCGTTGGGAGATCAGCGTTTGAAAATCAAATCTAGGAAGGGTTTCATGATTTTTAGTTTCAATATGCTAGAGACAATTTAACCAATATCTCAAAAAGCAACCATGTTAAAATTTGTTAAAGAACATAATCAAACCAGCGAAAACGCTCCACAGAGCTGCCACGTTCGACTGAATAAGACAGCGAATGAAAGAAACAATGATCATGGCCGGAGGAAGCTAACTGATGAATGTTCAACAACGATATCAAGGGTCACTATTCTACCTTTTTCCTCAACTCCACACTGATGGCATTTGCTTCTTTCAACAGCACTGCATGACTCAACAAGTCGTCCTAAAATGTTAACAGTCAGTGGGTATGTATTCAGTTGCTGACAAATTGACCACGCAACTTGTTTACAAAGGCTCAAGCTCGACACCAAAAAAAATTCGTAGATGAGGGCACTGATTTAAAGGAAACTCCAGGGAGTGTGATCGTGGAACTGGTCTGGGATAATTATGGCGTACATGTCCGGAACATTTGCTAAAATCCCTACCTTTAAAAGTTAACACAGGAACCCCATGAACACCCTTAAACCGTCTCTAGTCTCTAAGTCCTTGTACGCCATTTTTGAGTTACCTTGTGCCTCTGCTCCCAAACAAGTACTCGTGCAAATCCTTTCATATGAACATGAGTTTGATTTGCATGAAAATCAACCTGTAGGAGAAACGCATTTTCATGTGAATGGATTTGCTCAAAGACTCGCTTTGACACAGTGGCAAAAGACAAATCGGAAACGGCCTGCTGTGAATGGCCGAGTGTTATAACTGTTGTCAAGTGAGTAATGCCTTTTAGTTTAGCATCAGTAAAGAAACAAAGAGCTGCAACGGAATGAACGGCTTGACACAAACCCTAAATGACGCGCACAGGTAACACTTCCACTTGTCCACCACCACCTCCGCCAGGTTGAGCTCACGCTCTGTCAGCGGGCTCTCGCCTTAAGATAGTAGAATACATGTTATATACCACTCCATTTACAACTAAAATGTCGAACCTTTTTATAAAGAAATACAAAACTTACGTATGCAGAATTAAAACAAATAGACGTATTGAAACCAAAATAAAAGCACATTTAAAAACGTCGTTTCAGAGAGTTTTAAGATTTGTTCCTCTCTAAGCGCGAAGTTGGCAACAGAAAATTGGGCTCCTGCCGTGTATTTCACTCCTTTCACGGCCTACACGGGGAGGCTAAACCCGAAAGAGGTACCTTTTTCAGCCTTCAGGTATGTGAAGGGTAAGGATTTCACAAGTTGAGGTACATGGAAGGGTAAGAAAATCGGTCCGCGGTATTGTTTCTTGACCTCATTCCAAGGGTTCAGAAGAGGGATGCAGCGTCCATTAGTGAAAGGGGTACCTTTTTTCAACAAAAGCTATATGAAAGGGACACCTGATCTATAAAAGGGTAAGGGGTTGGACCGCGGGGCGGAGCCTCCCCGTATAAACGTACAAAACTTTGTCGAGTGCCCCTTTCCCGGGGATTTCACTCTGCAGGCAAACGTAAAGCTACATTCCTTGTCTCCACATTAGTACGATATTAGCATTCAGCAGACCCATCATTTAAGACAATTTCTAGTAGCCGGTAAGACTGATGTTGGACGAGTGATTGCTTTTGTACGCTGTGGATGCTGGGTTTTCACAAGCTCATGCACACCAATTTAACAGTTCGAAATGCTCACTAATACGTCAAAGAGTGATAGACCAGATTGAAAAGACGTGAAATAAATGCTGCTTACTGTCAAAGCTTTCCACATCGATGTCACTGTCCACTGATTCACTGGACGGCACTGAAGTAAGCTCCATCTACATAACAAAACATCACACACGACTCATGCTATGTAAGGTTGTTCTTACTAAAGTAAACGGTGAATTACTAAGAAAACATCGATAAAACCACCACAGGCGGAATCATTATAATTGACAAATATAAAACTGCCGCTTCATGTTAACATGCACGTAAGAGAATAAGAGTGTGTGTAAGAACATCGGTAGAATGTGTGCAGATCATAATACATACTGATCTATAGGAGGTTTAAGCCAACCCAGACTCTGTTTCATTACTTCATGAAGTTTATAATCACATAAACGACAGTTTTATATTTCTTTAATTCAAACTAAGTGAGGAATTTAACGTGACTTCACAACTGAGTTTACATACTTCTTGCATCTAGTTATCTATCCCATCACAATTCGTGTGGTATACTCTGTTTCTCATAATTTTATAAGTTGACAACACATTCGAAAGTTCACGTTAACCTCGCGTCACCACTAATTAGTGATTTAATGACTTACTTTGCATCAATTACTTTGTTAGTTTTGCGCCTGTTAAATACGGCTTTCTGAGCTATTTTAACAGGTAAAAAGTTTGAACCAACTGAGTAATCACACAGATAAATTTACGTACAATTGATTGTTGACTGTCACTTATCACTAGTTCATTACGAAAAAAATTAAACAAAACAAAAAATGTTGCGAGAAAGTGGAAAATGAGGGTTAAGACGGAAGCTGCATGGTGTGCAGCTGATTAACTGCGTATCACTTGCAAGTCCCAAAACAGATCAGTATCTCACGTCTTCTTCTTACAAAATAGTCAACAGAGCAGTTTTCATGCCGTAAAATCAAACACAAAGCCTATTACAACATCTATTTGCAAGAAAAGATTAGACAAAATAAGAATTCGAATTACCAATTGACGTGAACCCGAAGCAAAGCAAACCATCCCAAATTAACTTCGACAATCAAATGAAAACCGCTCAATATCGCACCGTTATGTATTAATTATTGACACAGTATTTTCAGAGCTAACATCAAAATGAGTTCACACTGTGAACCCATTTTGATGTTATTTTGATGTTATTTTAAGCAGTCAGGAAGAATTTAATGAATATAGCTCGGGACTTACATGTAAAGTGTGTATTTGTGCAAATGAATTAAGAAAGTAAAACGTGAACAGAAAACAAAATTAGTGGAGATAACCGAACCCTGTTTTACGTGATGCACGTCACGTCAAAAAAAAAACAACAACAATGAAAGTCTCGTGTGGTAGTCGTCCAATCGAAGATCTTGAAAAACCTTTAAAATTTGTTAAGACAACTGCCTACCCATTGCTTATTACAACGTGTTAGCAGCGTTCTTAAATCGAAAGGCTAAGTACCTTAGAATTGCCTTCAGTTGTTGATGCCCGCCGGTGATGTACACGGCGGGAATTCTTGGAAGAAAAGTGAATTTGTGCTGTTTTCGATTGTGGAAAGATCAACATGAGTTTTTTCTTTTTACGTGAAGAACCGTGCAGAGAAACATTCTAAAAGATCAAAAAGAGAACAAAAAGTGCAGAGTGATGGGTTTGGTCCAGGCTTTCATTTTCCAGGGTGTGCAAAAACATGTGTTACTATATCCCAGCCAAGGGTTTAATTGCATTTTTCATTTAATGACAAACTAAAGGAGTTTTTAATGATTCAAATTAAGATTTGTAAAAAAAAATGCAATCAAAATCATTATTTTCAGGGATCACCCTGGTTAATGATGAAACATTTTAATTTTTACCTCAGAATCGTTTATCCACACTTTGTACAATTGCACATAAAACGTTTTAAGTATTTGAATAAAATTTAAGGAGGTCTTTCGTTCTCAGAAATGTTAAGGAGAAGTTTAAAATTGATAACTCCTGATTTTATGGCGTAACTTGAATTTATTTATGTGCTGAACATCGCAAAAGACAATGAACATATTCGGATTATCTTTCATTCTCTATTTACTTAAACTATCAGAAGGTCCTGGGCTATGAGTCTGGCCTAGTATGAAAGTTTATCTTATAACAAATAAAAAGGTGCACTTATTTGATTACCTTCCGCTGCAGTTCCTGTAGTCGAGTTTCATAGCTCTGAATAAAGAATTAACAAAGTTCACAGATTAAGTTTAAGCACAACAAGCAATCAGTTAGTAAGACAATCAGTGCGCTAAAAACACACACAAGGGTAACATTACCACTCTCTGTTGTTCTAGAAGCAAGTCAGCTTGATCTTTTTCTTTCTTAATTTGCTCCTCAAGTTCGAGAACCCTGAAGAAAAGCATTACAGTGTCCGTTTAAAATGAAAAGTCCCTACAAATCTACATAAAAAACAATCACCAGCAGTAAAACAGTGTTACTTAAGTAGAGGAGGCACGGTGGCCTCGTGGTCAGTGCGCTCGACTCCCGAGCGAGTCGTCCGGGTTCGAGCCCTGGCAGAGGGCGTTGTGTTGTGTTCTTGGGTAAGACACAGTGCCTCTCTCCACCCAGGTGTATAAATGGGTACCGGCGAACTCAATGCTGGGGGCTAACCTTGCGATGGACTAGCATCCCATCCAGGGGGGAGTAGAAAAACCCCTAGTCGCTTCATGCTACTGAAACCGGGTTAAGCTCCGGCCTGATGAGCTTCTTGGCTCCTATGCAGACTTAAACTATTAATTTCCCATAACGATTACAAAACACTCCACCTTTCATTCATTTCTTTAACATCCCATCCTTGCTCTCTTAGGAGTTCCAACACGGCAAATGACCAGTCTACAGGCTCTTCACCTTTCGGCTCATTTTTTCCTACAGAAACAACCGCAATAAACTTTTATTTAATGCCACTCCTTCTGTATATTTCCTTGGAACTGACTCACTTAATATTGTTAGTATAATTTTCTTGGGTTAACTTCTCTTCAGAGAGAGTAGTATATTAGTGCTAGCTGGCAGTATTATCTTGTACATGTACTATCAAAGTTGTATCAAACCCCTCACCTTTAAAGGCTTTTCTTTTAAGTAGTGTTATTCTTAGGGAGGGAGGGGTTATTATAAGAATGTGGGACTTAATGCAGCTTTTCAAAACTTTGTTTTTTTTATAGATGATTGACGAATAACTTGATATTGGTCATAAGTGCAATATCACGAAAAATCCACGTCCATCTCACATTTAAGTAAACATGGCTGGCAACTGATACTAAGGGCCTGTCCACACCATGCCGGAGAAATTTGAAAAAGCAACTTTCTTTCCCACGATTAGGCTTACCGTCCACACTAATCCCTCACGAAAACAGAGCTTTTCGAAAACGCTCTTCAAATTAGAGGAATTTGAAAACGGAGTTGTTCGAAAACAGTGACAATGAAGTTATGATAATCCTGTGATTTCCCTGCCCGAGGTTTCCTACACAAATCTAAACTGACGGGTGATTATTGCGTTTTCAAATTTCTCAGGCGTAGTGTGGAAGGAAAACATTTGATGCGTTTTGCGGACGGGACCTAAAAGAGGGAACAGACATTAACGTACCATTGATGTCTTCCAGAAGATTTCCTCGGGACTGACGAATCCGCTCCTCGCGCGCTGGTGATAAAGCAAATAAAATATCAAGCTTTTTTGCCAAGTTTCTCGTCAACGAAACAAAAATCACGTGAAACAATCAAACAGCATACCTTGATCAGGATAATTAAATCTGAATACGTGATTGTTTCCAAGAATAATACGAGCCCCTGAAAAATGGAACATTGAATGAAATTAAGTTCCAGCCACCCCTTTCTGACAACTGGAAATTCATGAACAATCTAGTGTGTCTTCATTCCAACACTCACCTGATCTTAACACTGTGGATTCTGTGACCAACTTTCCGTTGACAAATGTACGGCTGTTCTCGCACGGAATTATTTTTACTACACCTACAGATAACAACACAAAGCTAAGATTAACATCTTCAATAACAATAGCATCACCAACAACAAAGTACTGTACATGCACACGTACTACATAAACTTTGAATCCAATGATTTGTGGGTATCGGGAAGGCGTTCCACAGCTTTTGGAAAGTAGAATCTGCCTTGAAGAACGAAGCAGGCCGCCAATATTAGAGCTAAAGATACTGTGTAAATTCCGCGACAAATGCGACGTGAATATGAGCTCAACAACATGAAGGGTTCACTTGCCTTGATTATGTTCTAAGAGACAGTGCTCATCAAGGATATTCTCGCCACTCAGCTGGATATCTTGATGACTTTTTGCTCTGGCTTGGCCGACCCTACAGCATAAACATAACAGTCACGAAAATAACGTACCGAAGCAATTGCGTCGCTATAAATCAACTTAAGTTCAGTTCAATCCATTGCTTGACATTTTAATGGAATTTGGGAGCTTTGGCCAGCCCTTGTACTGCTTTGCAGTACAAAAAACTAAAACTCTCTTAGTTTTAAGTTAAAACTAAGAGAGTGTAAAGAGAGTTTTCCCAAATAAAGGTCTTATTCCCAACGTAATCCCCACAAAGCCTTATTTACAGCGGTTTCAGAAATCCCAGGATGGTCTAGAAACAGCCAGTCCCGTGACGCGGAGTTTGCCAACGTGGACAGCCCTTACACGTATCTTCTCCCTCCACGAAAACATCCACGCCACGCGCGTAGTAACATTATCCTCCAAAAAACAAGTACCATGTCTATTTATATATTGAGAGGGATAACCTCGCGATAATAAGGCCTATTTGGGCGATTAGAACATCTCTATAATGATATTTTACAAACTCACGACTTCCGAAAGTTATGAACGTCAGATTTGACATTCAAAGAATGTCCATCAAAAAACAACTAGCTAACAAGAAGTAAGTTGGTAGTTCAGAGTTATAATTTGAGTTACAAACAGTTTATGTACCTTGTCACTCCATCCTTCACGTAGTAAAGAAGGCATTCAGACATCAAGGGATCTTCATTCAAATTCACTAAATGAGGACTCTGAAAGAAATTCAAGCAATACAAACAGCTTCCGTGTTGCTCAATTTTGGTGTTGTGCTGTCCTTTGTAGTGACAATAACGTATCAAGTCATGAAGAATAGTCATTAGACGTTTTGGCACACAGTATCAGTATATATAATGATAAGTCTTACAGTATTTTAACAAGCCAGCAGAGTAAGTCATTCAGCAGCACATCACAGAAATGTAGAGCAATACTTAACACTTAAATGTCTAGTACTTAAAAGATTTAATAAGCCATGACTTTGAACTGCGTTTATGTAAACACTTGAATCATATTGCAGGAACTGTGTTCATAACCTACCCTTCTTGGCTGAAAAAGTCCAACTGTATGACCATCAACACCAATAGCAACACCCATTTCAGCTAGCATTGCCTCTCTGCAAAATTAATAAAATGAAATCTTTTCACGCGTTTTGTCACTATCTGTAATTATCTCTTTGAGGTTTATAATGTAACCTAAAAACAGCCCCTTAAGTTTGTGGTGAAAGGTTCCAAGAAATGTTTAGAACCTTTTGATGATCACTAAAGACGTTCATGAGAAGGAGAAAGATGTCTGAGATTAGATGACCTGAAACCAATAAGGTGGAAAAGAATGGGATGATGCCAAAATTTTCATCTATTTCAACAGTACTACCTCTTAGCTAGTTTACTGTAACAAACCTGAACAGTAGCTAATTCAAACACTTTAAAGAATCATAAATTGTTTTATCTATTCTAACCTCTCCTGCTTGATGGCTTCTGTTTTCCTTAGCTTCTCTTCCCAGGTTTCATTGAGCTCAGCTATAAGTTTCTCTGATACCTATAATTCAATATAATACCACACGTCTGTATAGAAACGGAAGTAGCAAATTTAGGTGGACCTATTAACTGCATCCACAAACTACAGAATAAGTCCAGTAGCTGTTACAGGAGTAGTTATGTGTTACTATCAACTAAAGGTTGATAATCTGATTATACAGATGTACTACAGGCCAGGCATTTATTCTAAATGCTACATCAATGACGTGACAAGCTCTGTGAGGCCATTGACTGAAGCATGGGGACATGTTGGGCTCCAACAATATGGCTGGTACCTCTTTCAACACAGGTTCCTTGTCAGCAAGTGCACCTTAAGGTCAAGGTATTGTACCAAGGTGCTTTTTTGGCCCAATTTCTATTGGTAGATAACACTGCACCCAGTGAAGAACAATGAACTAAATGCTTCTCAGGTCATTTCACATCACGAAAACCTGAAGTGCCTCCAGAGAGAGTTGAAGTAAACTTTTGTCCAACTCTTATCCAGTGAGCACACATCAACTCTCGTACCCATCTGAACTGGCCTTAATCTTCTAGTACAGCTGTACAGTATCTGTAACTCTCCTCAGGTAATTGAGTTTTTTATCAGATCTGTTGTTCTCTTGACCTGAGTTTTTATGAGGATTAAAGAGTTCAGAGAGAATCCAACCTTAAGCCTCTCTAGGGTTCCATCCTGGAATTCCTGGCTATACCTTCTTGGCAAGTGAGTGGAACCCTGCTTTAACACAGCTGAAAATGAAAATGTTGTTGAATGTTTATACTGTTGTCAATGCGCTTAGCTACACCTAGCTACTGTAGTTCACAGACACGCCAGTTAAACTGAGCGAAACAAATATTAATATCAACTAAACAAAATACGCTTAAAACTCCCAACTGGCAAGAGGCAGACCAGTTGGCTATTTGCATGACCAAAGAGTTCAACTACAGTCTACCGAGAACTCTAGCTAAGTGGGTAGAGAGGGACTTGCACCCATGACCTGCAGATTTCAAGTCTGGTGTCCTAACCACTTGGCCACACTGCCTCCCCAAGAAACGAAGTATGCACTAGTCAAAAAACCTGATGGAAAAGAGTCTTCAAGGAAAGAAGATAAAGTTACAAGAAAAATGTTTTTAAAGAAACAAAAATAAGTATAAATGGGCACTACATATGTAAATGAAACGAATAAATAAAAGGAGGAGCAAAGACATGCTGAGTGATTTTCAACTTACATTGCAGATCATCAGGATTGTAGCCTTCGTTGACAAGAAGCTCCTTTAGCTTTGACACTTCTTCTTTTAATTCTCTAATAATCTAGATTGGAAAAGATGTTTCCTTTGGATGATTCTTTGCAACTTTGACATAAGGTTATTGAAAACATTTTCAGAATGAAACTATTGATTTTAAAAAAATTGAATAGGGTTCCATAAGTTCACAGTTCCCCACATGTTGGAGATTAGACATATGAAAGGGTCAGTTCAAATTTCTGTTCACAGGCTTACCATCTTCTGTTTGTGAGCTAAACTGTGCTTTTCATTGACTGTGTCAGCTAACCTAACCTTTCTAAACCAGGTAATATTGGGGGAGGGGCTTTTAAAACTGATTCATGTAAAATGAATATAAGCATTAACAGGAAGTTGTTCTCTCTTGGTCTGGATTGATTTGTCGACTTAAGAACTTGAGAGCAAGCCTTGTTGTCTTGTTCTATGATGAAAACCATCCACACCAAAAAAATTTGGTAGGCCTGTGGCCTGTGTTCTGATTCTTGGTTTAATACATTATTATAAATAGACTTAATTCTTTCAGGGATGAGGCTTATTGATCCTAAGAGTGGCATGTGGAATTTTGGTGAAGTCCAGGAGGTACACATGTACTTTGTTATCTGGAGGTTGTTTGACAATACCTTTGCATTAGGATCTTCATTGACAATAGCTTTACAGACAATCTGCTTGGCACGGTCAGCATATCTGTTAGAACATTTAAATAGCAAGAGAGTTAATTAACTAAGATAAATTTGTGTCAATAAAGGAACCCCTTAGAACATGGCATTCTACATTGTGCCCTTGTTGAATGCATGGATTCAAGATTCTCCTCCCCTACTCACCCTCCTACAGGGAAGAAGAAATGATTAACAGGGCGGAAATCCAACTGTGGCAGGTAGTAAGTAATATATGACACACAAAAGACATTGTTTGACCACCTTTCCAAACACTGAGAACAGAGTTGAGGAAAATACGACCTGCAGTGGAGTGTTTTGAATGAACCCTGAGGTGTTTGGAAATGTGGTCAAACACTGTCTTGAGTGTTCGATATATCTTCTCAAACAAAACTAAAACTAAGGAGAAAACAGAGAAATAAAATCACAAAATTGTAAAAATCTATACTAATTAAAATCAGATATCCAAACACTGTCACAGTTATGACTTTCTTTGTTTAAACTTGATGAATTATACCCAGCCTAACACTGGAGGAGATGAAATGAGAGATGAGACTTTAGGAAACAAATGAAAAAGAATAGTTTGAGGAATGTTTTTATTAAATAATAGAACAAAGGAAATCAAAATGGTTGTACCTCAATGTGCTCAATGTTTCCTCAAAATTAATGTCTGCTGGACTAATGGCAGCAATCATGGCTGTCCTTGAATTTCCACCTATTTTGAGATGAAAAAAATACATGTGTCTCAAATCTGGTTACTAGATGTAACAGAAAAGTAGTTTTGATTAGTTCTTGATATAGCTTTGAAACAAGAAAAAAGGAAAAACCTAGATTTTCCTTCAGAAGCCATGTCAGGACGGAGTCCCTGTATGGTATGAAATCTGATCTCCTCCTCTTCTTTTGAGAAGACTGGAAGATAAGAAAAGTTGGTACATGTATGTGAGCAAAACCTTTGTTATATCTAGGTTAACATTTTAACAAACAATGACTTGATATTGTCGTCTTGTAGATTGAAGCATCAAGTGCATATGAATTTTTTACACCGACAAAGGTCAGGAATAAAAAAGCATGTTGATGTACATGTGATGTTCCTCTCTTTCTATTTCATGACTGCTTGAATTATTTACAAACACCAAAGGCAGGGATCCACAAACAATACTTGAATTAAGTCTCATAAAAATAAACATGATACTTTAATATAGAAATTATTATTATAGTATGTAAACTACAAGCATGTTTGGTGACTGGTTTAATTCACTTCATCTGGAATTCATAATGGAAGCCAAGCTACATCTATGTCCTCTAAGCATAATCTTATTATAAATCAATGTCTAAATTAAATTAATTACCTGTTCAGCTAGAGCGGAGATCACCTTCCCAAGGGTCGTCAATGATTTGTTGATGTTTGCACCTTCCTGAAACACTCACACAAACCTTGTTAGTCTCAATTAAGTGCAATCCACAAAGTGGTCTATATACTGTACTTGCAAGAAAAGAAATTGGTGTCTGATAGACTTGGATGAAACAATTTAGTTTTCTATACAACCAGAATAACCTCAAATGAACTGCCCTGCTTTAATCTTCCTGATGGATTATAATATGAAACGTCATGCCACACACACCTTGAGTCTCTCCCCTTTAGCACCTGTTGCATCTGCCCTCTCACTGCCAGCAAGATCCACCAAACTCAGCTTACTGACCTACATGAAAGATACATAAAAACTTTACATGACAAAGATTGAATACAAGCTGTACATTCTGATTGGCTAGTGCAAGTGCGAATTGTGACAACTTCAAGCTTGTGTACCTTGGCCGATGAAAGGTCTGATAAAGAGTCATGCCTATTAAAATACAGAAGCATATCAGACTTTATCATAATTAAAATAACACATGGACTACAAAAACTAATTTCAATTTAAATTAGACTTCTGCAAAACCATAAAATCATGCCTTGAAAGGTGTGAGCATATATGGGTGTGAAGGTGCCTGCAGGTGAAATTTTATCTATTTATTACTTATTTATTTATTTATTTATTTATTTATTTATTTATTTATTGATGTACATGTATTTGTCTATTTTATAGTATTATTTTTTTTTACATGTGCCCTAATTTGATTCATAGTGCCCCGAAAAGAAACAAAAAAATTCACCATCTTCATTCACTTATCACAACAATATTCTTACCTTCGCTGTGTAAACACAATACTGAAAATTGCATGGGATCTACTGCTGGTTTCATTCATGTTAGTGGCAGCCACTGTCCTGTGAATTAGAAAAAAAAACAACAAAATAATAAGCCCTCAATACAGAACACTAAAAGGAATTTCAAGAAAATAAAAATTTAATCATTATTGTTGTGATAAATAATTTCAACTCAATTTTTACAAATTCTGTATGCTATGTTATCTTGTATATTAACTGCTATATATTCTGTAAGAAATGATCTTGTATATCACCAAGTAAGCTGACATTCAATTAATTTCAAGGTCTTTAACACTCTATCTTATGACAGAGAAAGTGACTGGCTGAGAGCAGGCCAATAAAATTTAAAAAATTGTTAATTTTAAATTTGCACTACAGTGAGAACTGACGCATGTGTACATGTATTCAAAATTTCCTCGGTCATATATTAATAAATTATTGTATGAAAGCTCAAGCAATTAAGGACTTACACTTCAAGCCATATTTGAAAATTCTTTCAAATTGCGCTCGCCTAAAGGCTGATGTAATTTTGAGAGAATTTGCAAACATCACTTGTATTATAAATCCACAGCACATGGGAAGGGTTATAGTCACACCCCTCTCTGCATGCACTGCAACCTCAGTAGGCACTGCATTCCTTTAAGGCTAAGTTTACAGGACTGTGTACGATTAACAATTGGTTCATGCTTTAGCATGCATCAGCGTCACATGCATGTGTGAAGTTTAGAGAGCACAAAAGAAGTGTAAGAGTTGCTAAAGGTGCAGCTTGGGGCAACTCTAGCTATGAGTGCTCTCTAAATTAACTTCTCAAGTACATCATAACTTAAAAATTGATAATGCACAGCTAAAAGCATGAATCAATTGTTGTTTTTTTAACAATGGAAATGGCAAAGCAAACTTTAACCAGCTCACACCATACACATGCATCGTTGTATTGTGATGCACACTTACGTTTTTTTTAAATATGATAGCAGAGCTTTTCTAGCTATGTTATTATAGTTTAATGAACCAATGAAAGATGTCAAAAAAAAAGCTTCATTCCTTTTATTTCTCACTCTTTCATGACGACTACCAATACCTCTCTACACCAATAATATTAATAATATTATTAATTAACTTACCTGGCTTTGTTGCCTTCATCAATGAGGTCATTTATGTCCTCAAATGAGGTGACAGCAAGTTTGGTCAGGTCCTCTACATATGGTCCTAGCATTGGGTGTTCTCTTTGAAGCAACAATGGAAAACAAAAACATTTACCTGAAACAAACTGTGAAAAACTCCCGTGTACAAGAGAGTACCTACAACTCTAAGGAGATGGGGAAGTTTCTTTATGAGACATCACTGGTAGAAATATTTCAAGGATCTTGAAAGATCTCTGTGACAAACTATAGATGTACATGTATGTGAGCTACAAATGACTGTGAAATTGATGGGAGAGAAGGAGGAATACTTCTTCAAAGTATTTGTCCACAAAATGACTCAACATTAACACTTCTGATGCTGTGGGTACATGTAGCTTACCTCACTCTCAAGTTGTTCTTGGCACTTGGACTTAATAAATCTCGTACTCTTTCACAGTAGATCTCAAGATAGCTCACCTGATGCCAAACAGATAATTTATGTACATGTATAATTCTTTGAGAAATTAAAGCTGATGCAAGCAGTATTTAACTGATTCAGATGTTAGAAAATTTGCTCTTGAATACCTAGTTTTTGATGAATTATTTGTAATAAATAATAAACATTTTACCAGGTAGACCCAGTAGTTTAAAGTGTTTTTAATACCTCAGCAGATAATGTCATCTCATCACTGTCCTCGCTATCAATCTTTTGAAACAGCTCTTCACAAAGCTACATAAAATTTAACGGAAAATGATAATCAAAGACAAATTAATGGTAAAATATTTACTTTACTTGTTGGGATTAAGTTTTTTTTTCTGTTATTTAAAATCATAACCAGTTTAGTTAAAATTTTGGGATATAAAATGTAAGACACCTACTTTACATGTAGAACAAAGGCAGAAGTCCTAAAGCTTGTTTCTACCATGCTTTGTTTGTTAATTATCAGGAATAGGATGCCAGATAATAATAGGATAATTAGACTACATATGCGCAGGAACAGGTTGTGTGTCCATCATTTGGAGATTCAATGCATTGTTAATCTTTGAATTACATGACAAATCTCTCACCTGTGGTATAATTCCTTTTTGGTCAGCCTCCTGTTTACCCATCATTGTATAAGACTTTCCTGAGCCTGTCTGGCCATATGCAAATATACAGATGTTGTACCTGAAGGCAGAATACGGATTCATGCTGATGAGACAGAACTTACATGTATGTTTCTTATATGGCCTTTTGGCCACGTACAAAATTACCTTTAAGTTGAAAGAAACCTGAAAATATTGGTTTACTAGATAGAAAAACACCAAAGAGATAATAAACCTTGAGGGATCGAGGATGGTTAAGGAAGTAGCAGATTAACATGGATGACAAACACAGAAATTGAATTTTTAGGGTAAACCGCAAACCATGACATAACTCTTTCAAGTACCAGATATTGGACCAAAAGCCTCAACAAGTTAAGTGCAAAGCATATACTGTATGATAAAATAATGGTAAAACAGGATAATGAAAATGACACTGCAAAAACATACATGTGATACAAACCCTTCAAATGCATGTGCCAACATTTCTTTGCCAATATCTGCATAAACTTTTTTCTGTGATGCAAAATGGGGATCATCCTAGAAAAATTTAGAGAGGTATAAAAGACAAATTAAGTCAAACTCCTCACTTAGTCTGATGGCTCATAAGAATGTGCCAGTACTGGAATCTGTATTAGAGGAAAATTATTAAGCATTATTTACTGGGTCTGATTTTCTTCCCTTGTTCCTCTCTTTTGTTTCAATAAAAATAATTCTAACTAGCCAATAGGGACTAACTCGAAAATGTAATCATAATGGTTCTTTTAGCCTCCAGGCTCTTGTTTTATAATAACTACTTTCCTTTTATCTTTATTAACAGGTAAAATCAACTTTTAACGTATCTGCCGTGTAATTTTGTTTGTGAGCCAATAAAGATTATGGTACTATTCAGGGCTTCTGATATTCTGCAATGGTGCGATTTTGCACAATTGACCTAAAATTGTAACAAATCACATAATTCCCAAAAAATCCCAAAGTTCTTACAAAATAGCACAAATTATTTGAGGAAAAGAGAGGAAAATGTCTAATAGGGTCTTGGATAGCAAAAAATGGGTTGTGCTCCTCTGAGACCTAATAAAACAAGGTTAAACTGCTAAAAAGAAATTGCATAATTTGCTGCAAAATAGACCTTTCTTGCCACATAATGTGCCTTGAAAATTCTGCATACATGTACATGTAATTTCTTTAAAATGTTTGCAGAATATCAGAAGCCCCATAATTATTGTATTGTGTTGTTATAATTGACAGGCCAGAAATGAGGTGCAGTGTACAACTGCATTAAACTTTAACTGGCTAGTCATCTTGACCGGCAACCATGTGACCATTATTTTCAACCCTGTCCAAGATAGTGGAGTTGCTATTTTAGCCTTTTTTGCATATTAGAAATCTTTACCTCATTATGAGACCAGTAAGAATAATCAAAAGTAAAGCTCTTGGGTTTTTCACTCAGGTTTCTGGGGTTCATGATGGCTGCAAAGAAAAAGGAATAATGAGGGAAGTACCTTACAACTGTACACTGTACACATAACAATATTTATTGTTGGTAAAGGGTATTTTCGTGATTCGTGAATGGACTAATTTTTTTCCGTGTAATGTGAAATAGCTTGTTTTTTTCTCATGAATCGTGATTTCATTGGTAGCCGTGAATCATGATTTTCCAAAAAAGTTCTTCGTGAAATGAGAAATAAGAATTTAATTCATCATGAACTGTGATTTTGGTTGTGCGTTTTATTATTTTCGACAGTAATTAACAGTGTTGCATGACCATGACAGGACTATCATCCCTTTATTGCTTGGCCTCCATGTTCCCTGTCTTTGGTGACCTTTGTTCAGATTTGTTATTTTACCCATCATTTACATCCTGAGTTATTTCAATCTGCCGCTATTTCATAAATGGTGCAAACAGACTAAGGTCAACATGATCTGCATTCTTTACCAAATGTAACCGTTTTGATCAGTTTCTTTTTTAACAGAAGAGAGAAATCACGTTTTCCATTCTCTAGTGCAGCGCATATGGGGATTTGGATATTTTTATCTGAGGAACCTCCATGCAGTTTCTCATTTTTAAGTATCCCACTTGGATGCAACTCAGTACATTACACCAGAGATTTTGGGGACAGCCCTGGAATCAGTGAAAAGAATAACACAGTGGTCCACTTTTTATTTTACACACTCATCATTGTATTATCCGGTACCCTCAACACAAATCCACCTTGAGAATTTTCCAAAGAGAAAAACAAAGGTCACCTTCCTTGAGTTCAAATGACCAACTGATGAGGAACTGAGCAAATGCCCATATGGTAAATGCGTTGGACAACACACCGTCCGATAAGATGTCCAACAACTAAGAACAAGGCTTGAACTCTTCCTCTCAACATGTGTACACTGTATCAGACTGCTCTCCACCAGGGAGAACGGTTAGAGTTTGCACCAGAAAATGAATATCAAAATGAGTTTTCAAGAGATAAAGGAAGATAAGGTGCAGGTGCGGTTTTCTTTTTGCTGCGTGCAGAACAAGAAGCAAACAGATGATAAAGACATCTAACAAGGCTGTGCTTTGGGCGTAACTTTACAAATATCACAAGTTACGTAAGTTTGTGTCATGAAACGTGAAATGCGATTTTATTTCCCATGAATTGTGAAAGGACCAATTTATTTTCTGTGAAACATGATTTTGACCCCCCCCCCCCCCCCCCCCCTTTCCGCGAACAAAGACCCCCAACCCCACCCCCCCACCCCCCCCCGCCGAGGGGGCCACCCGTGGGCCCCTCCAGGGGCCCGT
>Ga0126338_10000486_pt1 | contig 21506 bp, 15 predicted proteins | sample OrbCmetagenome_2_FD_92529 | JGI IMG/M metagenome (GOLD analysis project Ga0126338, IMG submission 92529) | Coral microbial communities from Petempiche,Puerto Morelos, Mexico - Orbicella C C metagenome | ecosystem: Host-associated > Invertebrates > Cnidaria > Coral | place: Petempiche,Puerto... | reverse complement strand
CATCTGAGGCATTTTCCTTCATGGCAAACGCTTTGTAAACTGTGGCACGAGTTTTGCTGTCATCATCATTAATCAAAGGCTGCATTCGTCCTTGCAGCTTAAAGTCAGGGCCCGCTACCTTGAGGATTTCATACTCGCCGTAACCATTAAAGGTATATTCCACTCCATCAAGTGTAATCATATGCGGATCGCCAAAACCTGTGGCTGTAAAACACAAGCAATCGATTCATTTATAATAGCGAATGACTGAATGGAATCTCGTTTAGCCAGAAAATAAAAGAGTGGTTAATAAAATAATCCGACCACGAAGCTGGAGGCAGGCATTAAAGCACGACAGATCGATCTGTTGATGAATTAATTGGTCGACTGGTTGGTTGATTGAATCAATCAGTTACGAACTGAATGACCGACCACCAGCCTGCCTGCTTAGCTGCCTGCCAGTCTACTGTACGGCGTAAATACCATACGGGCGTTTCCCTAATTAACATAGAAGTTGTCTTTTAAGTCGCTTATCTTTATTACCTGGTCTTGGAGGTTCGTAATTGGAGCCGTCATCTGAGGGTCTTTTTTCAAAGTATTTTGCGCAGTTGTCAGACAGCAGACAACAATCCAAATAAGGCACAAGATCGTGAAAGAAATGAGATAAAGCGGGTACTCCTGCCTCGATATGGACTCGATCCAAGGATCCTCCATTTTGGGGACCGACCATTAAGTTTCCCTGCTCGTTGTAGCAGCATTGTTGTCCTGCACCTTGGTTACTATCAACGTCAGTTGAAGATAAGTCAGTACAACTCGGTAGACGACAGTAGAAATGTTTGTTTGCACTAATTAAGATGATTTCCGCAGAACATTCGAGCAATAATGGAAAAAATTAAGTTACCAAAAAAACCTCATGGCACAGTATTATTTTGAATATAGTTAAGAAGAACTTATCGAGACTCTGACCCCGCGTGAGAAAATTGAACTTGAAGTTATCCATACTTCACTTAAAACAGACAATTCGCTGTGGCCAAAAACACAAAAACACACATGAAGATATGATTGATCATCGTAGTTATACACACAACACTTATGCAGCTGTGAAATTAAAGCCTGAAAGAAATTCTCAGTTTCAGGCTTTAATTTCACAGCTGCTTAAGTTGTGTGTATAATTGCGATGATCAATGATATCTTCAGATCTTTCTCCGCAGTTCAAATATATGGTCTTTCATATATTCCAGAATAAAATTAGGGCGTGAGAATGTCCAACGATAAAATATGTAAATACAAGCGCTAAAAGTCCCAAATGACATATGTCGTGACTTTAAGATCTTGAGAAAGAGCGCGCCAAAGTAAATTCGACTGCCTAATCTATGAAATGCTCTTTATAAAGGAGCTTAAGCCAACTTTGAACAAACAGTCAGATTTAATCCGTGCAAAGTTATTTATATAATTTTTATATAGTTTTTATTATTTTAGCACTTACGTTTTAGCGCTTGTATTTACATATTTTATCGCTGGACATTCTCACACCCTAATTTGTACTTGTATGATTATATTTCATTCGCTTTCACTACAACTTGAAAATGATCTCAGGGAGATCGAAACGTCGTTTTTTATCGCTAGTTTTTATTCTGAAATGTGTTTCAAAAAAAACTTCATATATTCACTCGTACAATAACACACTCTTTGAGCATTCTTACGATGTTTAACATTAAGTTTCTCGAAAATGTTTTAGAACTTAATTGCGGGGTCACTTAGAGAAATTAACTAAAGTGAGTTGGTCTAGATAGTATTCATAAAGTTCCCGTGCTATGAGTAGATTTTTTTAGTAAATAATCTTTGCACTTTTTGCTCAAACTTTGAGCGGAATCCGTCTTAATTCCTAAGACCTCATGGCACATGCAATGTAGCGTAAAACATGCAGTGCCTATATTCGTAGGGTTCCGTGAGGTCAAAGTGACCTTTCAAGTCTTTTCAATGCATGATAGTGCCTGCAGCATGAGGGGACGAAAGGCTGGTGTTTACACGGTCACTTTGATGGCTAAAAAAAGTTAAACGATCGTTATTATAATCGTATGGAAATCATGCTCTCTCCAAAGAGTGTAGCGATCGGTTGCGATCAGAAAAATACCAGAAAAACGGGTAATCTCGGGCATTTTTTTTTGATCCCGTAACATTTGTGGCGCCAGCGATCATGTGGAAACTGAGCGTCAGAAAGATCGCTGAGCTCTTTTAATTTTTGGAGCGATCGCAACGACATGGACACTAGCCTGAAGCGCACTTACGCTCTGGTGAAAACATTATAAAGCCGAGTGCGGGATGGAGTAAGGACTCATTTGTGTGCAGCTTCACTTCTGCCGTATCCATGTCGCTGGAGCTCCTTTGAAAACTTATACAGTTTGGACGTGCTTTCTTAGAAACTGTGTATAAAGTGCAAACTGGTTTTATCAAGCATGACGTACAGGTAAGTTTTAGAACACGCCGGCGTTGGCCTAGCTATAGTGTGATTATTCATTTGAAGGTCGTAGATGTCGATACTGATTACTGACGTTTCAACAACCTCATCAGATGTCATAGTCCAGGCTAGTATTGAGCACTGATAATTTACCTGGGAGTGATTGTCCTGAAGCAGTGCTTGGCCCCAAAATGATAAATAACACAACGGTCCTCAACTTTTGGATTGCAATATTCATCGATCGTGAATCTCCCACCGTCTGCCATAGCTTGAAGAAACGTTTGTGGACAAGGGAGAAGGGAAGCATCATCTGTAATGAAAGTGTAAGGAAGAACAAGAGCGCCTTGTGTTTCGCGTAAGATATTTCGTGGAGGAAACTGGTACATTACTTCTTGACCTTTTGCATTCTGTCTGGACGAAATATCGATACACAGGGCAAAGTTCCGGAATGCTTTCAGCTTACGTCGTTTGAACTTAACATATTGTGGTAAACTCCTCAAGACCCAAGGGGTGATCTGCACTAAAGCGATTTTCAATTGAGTGTCGAAAGTAATCAGGCAATTACCTTGATTCTGGTTTTACTACGGTTCGAAATTAGCCGAGTAGTCTAATTGATAAGAGGAATTGGTTTGGTTTTGGTTTTACGTCACTCAATTTAAAATCGTTCTATGGGCAAATGGAAACATGTAAAACCAGCACTTAACAATACCCCTCAGCCCTAAGAACAAAAGAGATGCTAAAGCGAAGTTACATCAGAACGTTTACGTAGGCTGCCTGTAAGGATGAAACAAATTATCTTTCCTACCTGTATATATCTTTGGATTGGGTTGTCTTTTATACCAGTGCTTGCATCTCTGGGCACCCCACTCATAGCTTAGCCAGGAAAACAGATCGCTCCAAATCCACTCGGCCGGAGAATTATCGCGTCTTTCGCCAGTCTTTTTCACTAGAACCAGTGTAACGTAACGTCTGTGTCCAACAACAGCTCTGGGGTATTGTTACGGAAAGGAGCATAAGAATCCGATAAGTTATGGCAAATACCGTGATTGGGTAACTTGTTTTCGTGTTTTATCGTGTTTTAGAAAACGTTTCAACAGCGGAATTGCTGGCATGGAACACAGTGTATCCCACGATATTCAGAAACACCTGTATTTGGCTCTTAGCATCAGGCAATGGCAGCATTCTCGTATCGTACACACCACATATCGCCCTTATCCTTTTGTTTGCACCATACATGCTTCGTACAGAATTGATCCAAATACAGCCGGTTTCACCGTTCGACTGAAATATCTGAGGCAATATTAAAATTAAGCCGCCTTCAGATCTGCAACTAGACAGGAAAAGAAGATAAAGGCTATACGTGGCAGTTTTAAAAGGGACAATATCGTGACGAATTTGCTGCATTTTTGGTCAAGACAGTGCTGACACTGTATTTGCTGGTACAAGGTCATGGAATGCGTTTAGAACAACACGTTGCAGATGTTACGTGGACTGCTGATGGAAGAAAAACTGGCAATTAAGCGATTTCCAAGACACGACGGCAGTATTTAATTTGTTATTTCAACGAAGTGATAGATATTTCACTTTTGGGATTTCCTTTTTTGAATTCATGCGCATAGAACCTTTTCAAAAATGGCTGCCAATTATAAATCCTTTTGTAAGTATGAAAATTAGCCTAACTAACTTCGTTTTTGAGTTGATAATTCAAAAGAATTTTTACTCCCAAACGAGTTTAGAGAGGCTAATTTAATGCATACAAACGAATTTTAAATTGGCCGCCATTTATGAAAAGGGTCTATGACAGTGCCTCTTTAAAATGCACGTTGACTTTCTCTCTCACCCTTGTCCGTGCCCTTTTGGCACGCTGACTCCAGCTTCTCCAGTATTCTGTTGTTCGGCTATCAAAGAAAACATGCTGTGAAAATACACGCGGCCACGTTTCATGGAGAAACGCACCAATTCAATGGCTACAGTCTGGTTTTCGCTTCCGAGGTGGTCTGGGTTCCACGTGACCTGACAGGAACAGTCTCCTTCCACGTTGCTGGCGCCAGTCGAGTAACACGAGGCCTAATCCTGTTGATATTAACTACAAGAGAAATCAGTGGAGAAATGTTCGGTTTATGTTAATTAAGTTGACAAATTAAAATTAGAACTTGCACTGGGTGTGGATTCTTTGTAAGATTTGTTTTTTCAAATTACTTGGTCACACAAAAAAATATAATTGGTCGCTTTTTTTCCCTATTTGATTTCATATAGTCATACTAACACAATTATGTGTAAACGAGATCCAAACCCGGGAGGAAATAGTCGATTAGGCCGAAAAATCACAATGTTTAACTATGATTTCTAGTTAAATTTCATTAAAATAATGATTTTTGAATTTTTGTGTACATCTTAGCAGTATAACTCTAGCTAAATCGTGCAAGGAATATCTTGTCCTTTTAAACTTGCAGCTGTGAAAGCGCTGATCACTTTTGAGGTTTTGAACGTGCATATTGGGGAATGCTCTACTTTTAGTCTTTTCTGGAATTGAATTATCCTATAAGTTGTAACTAGTCCTTCCAAGCTTCTGAAAAATCATAAAAAGTCGCTATTTTAAAGACGGCCTGCTTCCCCTTTACACTAGCTAATGGCTGGTAGTGTACGATAGTTTAGCCGATCACATTGCAGCCTTTTCACTAGGTTATTAATAAAACTTATGGTGATCATACAATGTAGTTTTATTATTGTCTATAGATCTACTATCGTTGAAAAATATCATTATCACCTGCTGTAAAACTTCCTTTAAAATCGAAACGTCTTCCTCCGTTGAGGGACATTTTCATTTCCAACTTGCCAGTAACAAAAAGCATGGGCACAGTACATGATGCCCGGATGTTGCTTGCATAACTTCCGTTGCTTACTTTTCCACCAGGAAATTTACAAACGATATGATCAGTTGGTTTGTAACAAGGTCCAGATATGATAAGGTTGTCGCCACCAAGCATAATTCCTGAACGCGGTGAAACCACGAGCGATCCTAAAAATAAGGCAGGCATACAAGTACTATATTAAAATGTTTGGCTTTCATCTATAAACACACCAATCTAATTATCTATCTGCCTACTACCTGCCTACTTGCGTCATACTTGCGTACACACATACATACTTATTTAACGCCCTACCCTTCTGTCTGTCTGTCTGTCTGTCTAAGTGTCTGTCAGTCTTCTATCTTTCTGTCTGTTCCCCTTCCTTTGTGCCTGTCTGCCAGTCTAAGCCACGTGCCAAGTGACCCGAGGAAAAATACATATATGGAGCAAAATTTTCCTGAGAAACACTGACCCTACCTCCCCGGGTCCTTATTCAAACACCTACAAAAAAATAGCCCCTCCCATTAGTGCATCACTACTAAGCAAAAGGGACGCCCTTACCTTTTGTGTTGCAGCCACCAGCTTCGATCTTTGCGCTGTCAATACGAAACATCCACCGACCTGGCTTCCCAACATTAGACTTGCTACTTATGAACATAACTTGGTCGGTTGCAGATCCAGGAATGTTGAAATATCTTATACCGTCCCCGGCATTAAACCCTGCCTGTCAGTGAAAGAGGGAGACTTGTAACAAGGTAATCACTAACAATAACACTTGTTTATTTTTCTTTCGAAGAGAAGGTGTCAAAACCCCTTTTTGCACAGGTTCTTTCGATTTAAGGTATGGTTAGGTTTCATTTAGCATAAACGTGGAACTGAAGTCTAGAAGGAGTATAAATTAAACGGTAAGCCCAAAATGAAGAATTCGGTGTCTTAATGATAAAATAAATGTTGGCCTCGCAGCAGGTTTTTGCATGATATCGGCACTATCCAGGCCTCGGATTGCCCTTGGTCCGCGGCAGCCCTTGGCTTTGTTTGTAAATAAATACAAACCTCATGGAATACTCGGCATCATGTTAAAACTCGTATACCAGTTTGGGAATGTTTAATAGGGTTCAGCTGGTTATCCACAAATATTTTACCGCCTTAAGCCTCGTTACCATTTTCCCATGGAGTTTGCTGGCTTACTGTTTTTCTTCTGCACTGACAACAGGTGTTAATATACCTGCGCCGGGGTACCTCCGAGACCTGCGTCGTTTCCTCCGCTAGCCGTCCCAGTAGTCCACGTGATTTTACCGTAATTAAAGATGACAAAAGAATGTCTTCCGTTTGTAATCAGGATTGTCTGGAATGTGTTTCTCTGGAAGAGAGACAAGCGAGAAAGTTCAAATTAGGTTTCGCTGTGGTGTTTAGTATTATTGGTTATAAGTTATCTAAGAACTTAAAACAAGCAAGTAACAAAGCAAGTTACATAGTGAGTGACCGAAATAAGGTCATAGCTGGAAACTAGGGCCAGGTGCCTTGACAGTTCAGACTTAGCAAAGTGCGCGTGATGGAAGTCCCACGCAAGCTTGGTTAATAAGACATTCACTTAAGGCAACTAAACATGCTTAGAAAAACCCCAAGATCTGGCAGATATTTTATTGACCCCCTGATCTAACTTGTAATAAGGTTAGGTGTGTTACGATACGGCACTGGCTGAAATAGAACTTAACCTTAGGAATACATACAAACTCATACCCCCATCTTTTTTTCGTTCAATCCATAGGATGAGACATTTGTAGTGTTGCTAATGACGTCATATGACAGCGCATGACGTCATTAAGTCTGCTATCTTAACCTTCACTATTTTCTCAGAAAGTCAGAAAATAAAGTACGTGACAATAATGATGGAACGTAAAAGGGTACTGATTCTAGAATGCTGCTCAAGAAAAATAGAAACCGGTGAATACGAAATTGGCTTGAAATTCAAGCCAAAATGCTGTTGCCATGGCAATGTCAAATCACTCAGAGGGAAACAGTTGACACGTCAAAGTTTTAGCTAGGGTTAGACGATCAGTTGTTTGAAAGTTTTAGCACCACACAATAAATCCTCTTTTCAAAATTCTAAGAAAATCTCTTTGGGGTGGGGGTGGAGGTGGCATACACCACCTCCTTTGTTTTAAGTGTTTTCAAAATGAAAATGGAGATCTACAATCCTTACCTTAAAACGATTACTGTTATCAGCTCCAAAGAAAGCCACTTCGTTCCATGTGGCAATAAATAACCAAGTGGCTCTAAAGTTTTGATGACCCACATAAGTAGCAGTAACGTGGTTAGTGGCTTGCTGGAGGAGGTTTGGATCCGTGGTCTCTCTGTAGAACACATCTCCTCCCTTCCGAGTATCAACGTCAGCCCAAAATGGCGCCACCAGTCGACGATTACCGTCGAGAGGAAATGTATCTGGTGTGTATTGTGAAACTTGCACCAGAAAAGAAATTACGCCATTGGTATTAACCTGGAGGAGAGAAAGAAAACAACGACAAAAACAGACTGTCAGACGGTTTAACCCAGGATATTTGCCGTTAACATAGTATGCAAAGAATTCTGCTTTCAGGTTTTTGTACATAAAATTGCGATCTATCTCTTCGCTTTACATCTTTATTTCTCTATTATTGTTGTTAGTGGCCAGCGAGTCGTAAGGTACACCGAAAACCAAGTCCGGGGGGAGGTACTCCCCAAAGGTTTTGGTGGGGGTGTGCAGCCCAAACACTGAAGCCACTCTATTTCAGACCAAATTGATTTTCCATACCACATTTCAGACCTGGGCTAAATGACTCGGTACTCCACGTCAGACCCCTAAATTTGTATATGAACGAACTTAACCAGAAAAGGCTTTCATTTGCGTAAACATTTGAGAAGTGCTACAAATTTCCCAATGTTAATGCGGAAAAATATAGTTCCTTAAACAAAAAAAAAAAAGAAATATTCAATGGCAACCAGACTGAAAAAACATACGCTATTTCACACCAAACGGGTCAACTATGCCCTTTCTCCGACCAAAAACGTAAAAACCATACCCTTTGGTACCGCACTTACCTATATTGCCCATATAAGAGAGTAATCTCCCTCACTGGAGCTCCAGCTAGGTGCGTTTTTCCACGTAAAATAAAGGTACGGCTCATACAAATGCTAAAACAATTAAACGTACGTTTCTTTAAATAACTTGTTCACCCAAATTTCTGAGGCTTGTTAAAATATTGAACAGTACCCAAACACGTAGATAACTGGTTGACCAAGTCTCTCGTTATGTCAGCTTCAAGCTCATTGCACAAATTACACGAATTCTCAAACTCAGTCTCAAAGGCTTCATATCGGTTCCTACCACGATCAAAATGAGACCGCCTCTGTGTCTATCGAGAATAACTAAATTACCACAGGTCAAAATTCTCTACTTACAAACAGTGAATTGTGATACTGGTCAAAGTAAGGGAAAGGAATCGATATCGACACCGAGCCAGAGCTTTCGTCGTCATTTTTGGGTAGAAGCCGATCACCTTCTCTCTCTCCAAATGGGTAAAAATTGGGACGCGTCGAGGCAAGTGTAACAGTCATCGAAGGGAGAATTTCATCGCAGACGAGAAGTAGAAGCGGTGTCAATATTAAATGAATCTTCATTTTTTGAGTCAAAGGATGCATATGCGTTGCCGGTGATCAACGACGGCATATAAATATAATTCTCTAGTTGTGCAAGCTGACATGCTTTTAAATTGCTCGTGTCAATTAATTACTTCCTGTTCCGTTACGTCACGCTGCGACGCTTGCATGAAACCCGCTAAAGGATTACGGAAGAACAAGTGATTGTCAACCACAGTAGGGCTACCTTTATTTCAGAGAAATTAAAATGAGTCGACGTGCATGACTTTGCGCTGTTATCTCTATGGTGTTTTACGTCTTGATATTTTCGTCAATCAAGTCATCATATCACTTCACGACGGCTTATTGTACTTTGCGAAATGGTACTTTACGAAACGAAACACAACGAAACGAAATGAAACCTGTACTTTGCGAAGTGAAAATCTGTACTTTGTGGAATGAAAATCTGTACGTTCTTGAATGGTTTTTGTGAAGAAGCTTCTGCGAACCTTCTATAGATTCTCCCACAATCATCACAATCAATACAAGTTATCTACAGGACGAACACTTACCGGCTACTTACAGTACTAATATTATACTTACATTTACACTTACACTGTACTTGCTCCTTACACTGCTTATACTTACACTATTTAGACATGCACTAGTTACAATACAATCACAATCACACTAATTAAATTACAGTTGGCTTACTTACGATGCTCCTTTTTATTATAGATAAATTACATAAACATATAAGTTACATACATGCTGCATTTTATTTTTCTACAACGCACTTAATTATGCTAGACTGCTTTTTTACTTTTCAACTACTACCAACGAAAAAATACTAAAAATTAGTCACAATACTGCTGATTAAACATACGCACTTACATAATAATCATATAAAAAGAGGGAAAAACAAACAAACAAAAAGAGAGAAAGTGAAAAAAAGTGGGCTGGGGGGAAGCCCTGGGGGTTTTCTTTCGTTGGATGTTTTTGGACCAAAACAGATTTTCATCACAGCTCGGATGAACGTTTCTAAGCAGGACGTGAGCAGCAGGCATGTCTGAGGATATCGAAGCTAAAAAGAAGGAACTGCTTCCGTCACAAACTGTTGCAATACGGACGAGGTCAAGGATTTTATGAACGTCATGCAAAACAGGCTGAAATTAAACTTTTCCTGTTCAAGCAAAAATGCTTAATTAAACGACCGGGTTAAACGGCAGGAGAAAACAATCACGTCGCTTCCAGATGTGTTAATACGAATTAAAGCAACTTAAGAGAGCAGATTAGACTGAAGCAAATAAAATGTCTCAGACACTGGAAATCACTTCAGACGTTTATACATTGATTACGCAAACCTGGTCACGTTTAAAGCAGTTAAGTTTAAAGTCACTCACCCCAGAGACCTGCTCATTCGCGATAGAGCATTAAAATCTCGTGAATAAAAACGATATCACGCCCATAGCCTGCAATAATCCATATACAGTTGGACCTCGACTAGAGGTTTTTCTTTGCAAGACAGAGATCTCAAAGAGTTTTCAACAATGCGAGCGTAAGACGTACAGAGTCTAAGACGTTCAGAGAATCTAAGAATTTTTCAAATTCTTCGTTTGTTATCCGTGTTAATCTTCTCTATCCTCAACCATTCTTGTTTTTTAATGGTATATTATTATCTTTTCGGCGTTTCTCTATCTCAGTAAACTTTATATTATTTTCAGGTTTCATCAGTTTTTAAAAGGCAATTTTGTCAGTACGTGGCCAAAATAACCCAAAATACCGTCACTTAACATAGAATGCTGTTAAGTAAATATATAACAATAACTCAGTGAAGGGTAAACACAATTACTGGAGCTTCATTAATTTCCACTGTGGCCCTTAGATAAACAAAGAAAGATTGTAATTGGACGGAAGCTTAGCAGTAGTGGGAAAAATGCCGTTATGATGCTTGTCACATCTTGAGATTTGATCAGTCTGCATGCCGTCACATCATCACCACACAGCGGCCGTCACTTGACTTAAATATGAATATTGTTTCAATACTGGAAACCACTTCTGGAAACTCTTACTGCAAAAGGAAGCCAGCTACAGTCAAACTGGATGTATTAGGCGGACACCCTCGGGAGACTTGCTAGTGTCTGCTGAAGACAGGTTCCCTCAGAATTCGTCTTAAAAGGGTCATATCAGTATTGGTCAGTATTAAAAGACCTTGAAAGACAAATAGGATTCTCGTGAACCATCGATAACTCTGAAATATCGTATTTCCATAAACAATGACAAGTATGGTAAAGAGATTTAAGTATACAGTAATGTGAAGGTTCACAAAATCAAAACAGGAACAAAAGTTCTGTAACAACAAAAACGAATAACAAAATATTGCATTTCTGAGACAGCTCAGTTTGTTGGCAAACTTAAACGATCGATCCGCCAGTGTCCGTTTTGATACAGGTTTCTAAAGATAGAATTGACCATAAAAGTCAAGTTTAAGGAGTCCGCGTCCGCATAGAGGTGTCCGTTGAATACAGTTATTTTTCAGGTGAATGTGGGAAAAGAAAAATGGGACTTGCACTGCTGTCCGCTTAATAGAGGGTGTCCGGTAAATATGGGATCCTCTTAATACAGGTTTGACTGTATCAGTGAATAAACAGCAGCCTATTATTTGTATTTACCCGACAACTCCTCGCTTACAACTCAGAGGTATTTGAGTTTCCCGACGACCTAATTTTTTTTAGAGTTCTTTTGCAAAATTACGCTTCATCGACAAAATCACGAAAAAGAAACTACGAAGCAGCATATCCCACCAAATGTTTTGCAAGTATCCCCCCTCCCCTGGGGGCTTTCGTATCACCCGATTAAGCGCCAGCGAACCGCGCATTCATTTACAACAATGCCGTATCTAATCGAAGCATCATAAGACCGAATTCGAATTGTTCCAGTATCCCTTTCTTCTTTTTTTTAGTTAAACCATCCTCGGAAACTTATTTTCCTGGATTACAAAGTTTCTCAATTTGAAGCAACTATACTTTGTTATTAACATTGCTATAAGTTTACAAATATGATGATCAAAGAGCGCGGTATGTCAACATCACATCAAAATAATAATTCAAAATCCCTAAAGGTCAATAGCTTTATCATAAATATGACATTTACCCTCGAGCGAAGCCAGAGGACGGGTTGGTAAACCAAACAGTGATTGCAACAGCGAGATATGTAAGTTATTGAACAATCGTGAGGTCCGTATTGGAAATATTGGTCAAATTATTTATTTGCCAGCTAAGTTGCACAAAATGAACGAAACTAATATTCACCAGTACGGACCGAATAAGCCAATTCAATAAAGTATTTACTTCGGATCTGAAGCCTGGTTTTCAGATCACTAGCGACACAAGCACAAGTGCAAACACAATAATTCTTATTTCACCGTGAAAACGACCTTGACGCAGGCATAAAAACAAGGATCAATTTTTTTTTGCTTTTTCTTGTGCTTGCCCTTATGCTTCCGTTTGAGCTGCAACAAGTGAAAACGAAATACCGCTGAGGCGTAACACATTGCAAGCACATTGCAAGCACAAGGATATTTACCACACGTGGTTATGTTTGGCCAATGAAAACACTGTATCCAGACTAGCTACCCCTCGCCTAAACAGTTTTTCAAAATGGGGAAGGTTGGGATGATTTTGCTTGTGCTTGTGGTTGCGTCGAATTTCGTTTGACTCGGGTCTATTGTTTGAGTTTGTTCTTGCGCTTGTGCTTGCGCTTGTGGACACAACGTTTTTTTTTGTTAAGATTTGGAAAACGGTCCATCTTAGCGGTCCGCATTGCAAAATTCGGACAGCTCAGAGAACCAATCAGAATGTTCCTTTTCGTCCTGGATCACTTTGCCATATAATAAATCAGCAGGTTATTCTCTACTGTTTGTTGTTTCTATGAACCCCGAATTAGCCCCTTAATGGCACACCACTTGTCAGTAGTTTTTAGCACTTGTTTATGGATGTTGATCTATTTTTATTAATTTTTTATGGCCATCAGTATTTTCTTTACAGGCAATATCAGGAGGTGATGGGCTCCTGGCAAGGTAAAACTGCCCGCAGTATTGGAGTGTTTTGGTTCAAACGTACAACACAATCAAGTGATCGTCCGTTGTGCATTTTTATTTCGTTGTTTAATGTGTCATCTGTATCGACCTGAAAATAAATTAACCGACGTGCTAGCAACTGTCATCAAACAATCACGACCCATTTTTCGTGCCTGTGCTTTATGTAGTTTCTCGATGCTTCGTTTTGATAGAAATCATACCCTGGCGGCCGAAAAAAAACCACTTTAAAATTACTTCAATGTTGGAAGTGTCCAAAAAGCCGTTTCATCCCTATCTCATAAAGTATCCATGGCAACTGTGTCTATTTCCATTTGTGTGACACTCACGGGGTGTTCATTCAAAGGTCACATGGAAATTTTCGTGTAGTTTTCCTGGTCTCTCAGCAAGGCAAAATGCGCAACGCTCACGAAATCTGTTTTTTTCTTCTCTTCAGTCAAGCCTCATGTTTAAGTGGGGCAGTGAGTACAATATATGGCGAGCCGTCAAACCAAACACAGTTGTGTGACTATACCTGTGCAGACTTCTCAAACACATCGAATGCTCTGCGTCGCCCTTGGGAATTTTATTCCAAGGTAAGATTCGAGTTTTATATTAGCTAGAGACACTACATTAGCAGAAACTCGTTGCGAAATTCCAGGTGAAATTGTGTTTCCTTTTCGAAATGTATATGCCAACGCCAAAACGTTTAATTTAAAATTCAGGACCTATCTTTTAGAACCCAAGTTGATCTGCGCAGCAAAACAAATTAGCTCTCCTCAAAATAAATAGATATTTTCGTGTCAGCGGCAGATGTTTCTAAATATTCGTCCCCGACAGCAAGCTAATTCACCAGTATATTTTTCGTGACCACATGCATACAGTTAGCAAAAATATTCCTTATAAAAGAAGGAAAAAAACCCGATAAATTAAAAAAAAGAAACGTCGCAAATACTGACTTTACCAGCGGAATAAGTTAGCAGTTAAAACTAAACCCGACCGAAACACTCCCTGTTTTACCTGTTAGACCCTGTTAGAGCGGGTCATTTGCCGACATTGTTCAATATATTAAAACCTAAACAAACGTTATGACTCGATCGTCCCTCAAAACACCGAAGTCCTCAGGGCACTGTGTTTTTTTTTCTAAATATTTTTTGGCCCAATCTGTCGTGCCCTTTTTCATCCATTTTCCATCAGTCGTCTGATACGATTATTTCAACGCATTTTCAACCAAACGCTTATTATGGGCCCAAACGTCAACGGCCGGGATAAAAACATGGGCGACACTATTTATTTTCTTTCAATTTGAAATCGGAGGACATTGTCACTAGTAACCGGAAAAAGCGTTTTATATTTCGCGGTACCCCACTTATAATTATTGTTTATGATACCTCTTGGGTGATAGACCACAAAAACCTGATGAGGCGCTTTCAGGTTTTATAAAGAAGCTCTTGCAGACGAGAAGTTCGTCGTTATTAGTATTCATTGTCCTAAGAAAGAAAAACTGTCAGTTTGTACTGGAAAGTGAAAGCCTCGACAAATGGTGTGAAAGATTCCGAGTTTTTTCTTTTTTGGGGCTGTCACGCAAGTGAACGAACATTGTGTGACCCCCCAAAAAACGCGTTTTTTTTAATCTCTTTCACAGCGTTTAGAAGCATGACAAAATCACGGGGGGCATTGGTCTAATTCATTTTTTGTGTTTTTTAACGCATCACTGCAGAAAGTAGGGAAGATTTAATTACTGGCTGGTAAATTATGTGAGTCTTTCAGTCGAATGTACAATTTGCTATTGATTAGTCGTGCTGGTAACCATGTGGTAGACTACAAACATGCTGGTAGTACCTGCTGTTTTATTAACTTTACCATAGAGCCTCCCTTTTAATCCGCAATTTCACGAGTCTTTCAGGTTTGTAAGTACTCTTTTTACACAACAAGGAATCTGCGTATGTAAAGTGTCCCGTATACATAAGTCCATATCTTACTTTCCATCTGCCTGTGCATGAATCTTCGTTCCGTGGGCAAATGCACACGGACCGTCACAACTAAAATTGCCTGACACCCCGGCGAGGGTGAAGGGGTGGGGGGTACTCCCGGAAAAATTGGGCGTGGGTGTGCGGTCCGCTTCCCAAAACCCCTATCCTATTTTTGACCAAAATCTGCTATTTTTCCTACCCTATTTATGACCTAACCAACAATTCGATACCCTATTCATGGTCGTCGCGGCTAGCACAGTTGCTCCAAACATAATTTATGAAGGGCTTTTGTTGCTGGTCTTATCGATAATGATGAAACAGTAGCTTCTTCTAAAAAAACATACTTAATTCAAGACCAGAGTGCAAAAATCCGTACCCTATTTCTGACCAAAATGGCCAAAATCGTCGATGAATGTTTAGCTTAAGCAAGTTTTTAGACCGACACGCGTACTAAACGGATTTACACACTTGCTACATTCGAAGGTAAAGTATAAATACATTTATTTACTAGGCGTCGTCTTCGGCATCGCCGTCGTCATGGCTACTAACTAGATAGATAGATATTCTTTATTTATCGACAGTACAAAATTCGTTATACAACTCCTTATACAACACGGCGACGCCGAGGACAATGGCGATTAAAAAATGAATTTATATTTTACCTACGAATCTCGCGACAAGTCATTTAGTTAAATTTGTTGCTCAATGTGAAACCTATCACGAAACTGATGCTGGAGTACAGCGATGAATTTGAAATAGAAACTTAGAAATTAGTCGTCGTCGTTCACGTTCTCCAGACAACGCAGAATTTGGTCATTTCACGTTGTTGTTTTGCGAGGACGGCCAAGAAATGTAATATATAGATTTAGCCAGGCCTAAAAGTGGAGCTCCTGATGACAATAAATTAGCTTTGCTTGAGCCTGCGATCCAATCGAAAACCTGTACCTGGGCAACGCTCAACTTAAAAAGAAACACGTGACTTCGATTAGCGCTAAACATGAGCCCGCAAAATGGTCACGTGCTACTGGTCAGCAGATACCTTGTTTTGACAGGTGTTAATTGGACATAACATGGATGCCCAATATCAAAGATGTACGCTGTAAACCCGCCCCTCCTAATCTCTACGAGGAAAGCCTTGGGAACTAGGTTATTGCAGAGTGACATTTTGCATTGATTTACATGAGGGGAGCGTACGGACAATCACGTGACAGCCAAAGTTTTTCAGGTCGATGGGTTACCAAATTTTCTAAGCAATGGAAATGAGCCTGCCAAAGGCTATGAATGATTAATAGTAAAAATTGGCATTTTGCCCCCGAAAGGTCACGTGGAATAGGCGATTTGATTTGATGGCGTCATTTGGCTACAACTACCAGAATCTTTCACTTTTTTTTGTTTCACATGTTAGTTAGGGCAATTGTTATTTAACCCCCACTGGGGCTTCAAAATTCAAATAATAAAAAACAAACGAAAGGAATTCTGGTAGTTGTAGTCAAATGACGCTATCGGCAAAACTGCTATTGCAAAGTGTGTGTTCTAAGCCCTTCATAGTGGGATCCAGGTGCCTTGTTATTACGCGCAGCGTTTTTATGCTACGTCACTTTTCAGTGCAGTTTTTCTGGCCTGCAGTGCGTTAAAATGCGCAGCGTACGCCAAGTAAGTTATCTCCTCCTCTTTTGTCAAGTCTCATTCTTGAGTTGTGATGTATTGCCTGATAAAATGTCAAGCAAGATCCAGATAGAAAGATTTAAGTGGACTGAAACGAGTTATAGCCACACAGGGAGACTGAACACAAAAAATACTCTACATGGCCGGTGGAAATCCTTCTTGAAGGTATTGTCCATATGTGTCTCCGTTATTTGCCAAGTAGTGATTTGACAGTATGAATTTGAGGTTTTGGCAATAATCTATCAAACTCCCAAATGTTGAAGTCATTTTCTGACACAAGTTCTTTCGTTAGGCAAGAATTTGCCAATATTTGTAAACATAGAAAAACTAACAGTAAGCAGTTTACTGAAAGTCCAATAACCATGGTAACCACCTGTCTATCTGTGTTATCGTGGAACGCCTTGTAGTGAAAACTACCTGAAGTTGTAAGTTGTTAATATTTAAGAGCAGAAAAAATGACTTGCCTATGATGGAATTGCCTTGGACAACTTTTGCACTTATTAGCAGCCAATAGCGGTTTATCAAAGAGAGTCCGATCATTACTGCACGTCGAAACAACAATTACAGAACAAAAACAAACGACAACAACAAGTATGTTGTAGAATTAAATTTAAAACTGTTAAAGCGATCTCTTTCCATGATTAAAGTTCTAAGAAAGGAATTTTAAACAGATCTAAAAAACGTTAAACTGAATTTTCGACCGCTAGTTCAACGGTCCTCTTCAGTCACGGAATGCAAAATGTAGTAACTAAAGACGTCTTTGTTCGTTGCCCCTTGGGGAGGAAACCAGTGATACATAAACCCTTGGAAAGGGTGCTCTTTCATGAACAGAGTTCTTGTCTAGGAATGAATGTAACGACTCTAGGAAAAGCCTTTTGTCCTTGTTTTTCACGCCTGTTTCCAAAATGCTCGCATAATTAGGGTGTATGTTTCGGCATGATGTTTTACAGCGGAGCCGACGTTCTCATTCGTTCCAGGCTTGTGTTCAGCAACCCGAGACTTCCAACTTCATTTACTCTCTCCTTTTCAGCTGTTCCTTTCAACTGTTTTTTTTTTTTTTTTTTTTTTTTTTTTTTTTTTTTTTTTGGTTTTTTTTTTTCTGTTTTTTTTTTTTTTTTTTTTTTTTTTTTAGCTTGGCGGCCGGTCCTTAGGTTTCTTGAAAACATTACCCAATGTTTTCAGTGGTTTAAAAGCTGTCTTGATGTTTTTGCGGTTCAAAATCCGTCTAATTCAATCCGGCACTCCTTTATAATGGAATTGGCGCATATGCTTTTGGGTTCTCCCAGGCATTGGCTGTGTGATGTTTCGTTGACCGACCGATTTAATGAAGTTTCCAGGATAGTCATTAGCTTTAAGGTCGTTAATGACACGTCGCCCCTTGGTCTGTCTCTGCGCAGTCGTTGATAGAATGCATTTACCGCGGTCCCTTAAGGTCTTAACAACAGCTCTTTTGCTTTGTGCTGGGCTGTGTGAATGGAAATCTAATTACTCTTGCCCATGGTTGTTGTGGTCGTCCCTACTGTAAACTGAATGTTGGTATTTATCGCGTTGGAATCGTCGACATCACGGCGCCGTCATTTTGGTTTGATGGGCGAAGTTTCTAATGCTTTCTCCTTACATTACAAGTTCTGCGACGACCGCACTGACTGGAGATCCCATGGCACACCTCGATACCTGCTGGTATTGGATCCCCTCGAATATGAGATAGCTGTTGTGTAGAAGAAAGGAGAGTAAGTGAGTAAGTCCAGGATTTGGTCTTTGGTCAATTGCGTGTGATTTTTCCAGTCATCAGATCCCTCAGGTTTTCTCTGAACAATGTCTATAGCCATGTCGATAGGTATGGAGGTGCAGAGTGAAATCACGTCAAACGACACAACCAGTTCGTCTTCGGCGACCTCCTGGTTACTTATGAACTCTGCAAACTGTTTGGCATTCTTGACAGAATATTCGGTTCCATTCGTAAGGAAAAATGACGTCTTAGCTACATATTTGCATTCCGTGACTCTTGCAGAGTACATTTCTCTGAAGAAGACCGCAGAAGGCGGTCGAAAATTCAGTTTTAACGTTTTTTAGATCTGTTTCAAACTCCTTTCTCAGAGCTTTAGAATTAAATTCACCCTCACTTTATCCCAAAAAGAGCGGGAAGTTTGATTCGTTGAAACTTCGGGATACATCTTTTAAGCATGATGTGTTTTCTCGCGATGACATATTTCACTTGAGCTACTGTAGGACAACCTCGCATTTGCCATCTTCAAAGAGTTCTACTTTCTTCTTTTTTTCACCATGGAACGTAATTATCCGAATCAGCTGCAGTGCATAAGCGATTGCACTATCTATCGCAAGAATCGGAGTAAACATTGCAAAAGTGATGATGTATTTATTTCGCAGCAATGTAACACTGTAGGTTATGCCTATGTGAAAAGTTCGCCTGAAGTTTACAGGAATCAAAAGGGTGAAATTCGGTTCACGGTTACAATCGCTCATTACTTCCGCATTCAATCGGAAAGATAAATCTGATTCACTCTCGCAGAAACTGAAGTGTTTACTTTGAGAAGGTTTTTCAAAATTTCCGAGTAGCGTGGCTCCTCTTATCTGAGTCCACTGGATGTAAGGTTTTAAGATAAAGGCATTCTAAGAATAGGCTAGAGTTCTCAATTAGACGGAGGAAGTAATACCTTGTCTTGCCTGCTGCTTCATTTCATTTTGTTTTAGTCTCGGATCCACAAAGCCCCAGATGTGGCTAAGAGACGCCTGGTGGATCGCATCATGAGTAAGTACCATTTTGTATCATACACGTAACGTAAAAGACAATCAGCGAAGAGAGTGCGTGTGGAAGAGAGTGAGGTTACACAGCGACGTTACTTATTTAGGTTTGATCTAATGCGAGTAGAGTTTCAACCCAAGCGTTGCTTTGCAACTGAGTGTAAGGTCCCGCCCACACTAGGCTGGAGAAATTTGAAAAAGGAGGTTTCACTCTGAAAACGCATCAAACGTTTTCCGTCCACACAACGCCGGAGGAATTTAAAAACGCACCAATCACCGGTCATTTTGAATTTGTGTTTGAGGGAATTTCGGGCAGGGAAATCACATAATTATCGTGACGTCATAGATTTCAATAAGCTCCGTTTAATTTTGAAAATGTTTTTCGTCCACAAGAAAACGAAAAGCTAGCGTTTTCAAATGCCTCCGGTTTGAAGAGCGTTTTCGAAAAGCTTCGTTTCTCTTGTTCTTATGACAAGCATGGTCATGCTAAGGTTTCTAAACTCGAGTATGAACTAGCTGGCAAGCCATTTATCACAATTGTGCAATTACGAATAGAATAAAATTACCAGATATAAAAGATTTTAATTTTATAATAAACGTGACAGAGAGTGGGATGTTTTCGAAAAGCCCACAACATCTTAATCCTGGCCTGTTGTGTTTTATCATCAGTGGATGGCATTGTTGGAGAGATGCATTTAGATATGCAGAAAGTCAACAGAGATTTTCAAAGACCCCTTCGAATCAATATTGACTCGGGTACCGATGTTGTATCTGGTTATTTTTTCAATTTCCACGACCACAAGCCAACGTTTAAAGTGGACTCAAAAGACCAGCCGAGGGTATCACTGACTGGAGGCCCGTTAAACTCGACTTATCTCATGGATCAATTTCACTTTCACGTTTACTGTACGAGTGAGGAGTCTGAACAGAATACGCTAGACAGAGCGCAAGTTCCTGGCGAGGTAAGCGAAAGTGTAAGTTCCTTTGCTCTCGGGAATTTAAGGTGACTGACAACATTTTCCGGTACTTTCCCGCAGTTTTATTTCGGATTCATGACCAAGTGATGCTACAATATTGGTATCACACAAATGCCCAAACAGTGTTGAACAAGGGGTTCAGAGCCACTTTAAGTTTTCGAAGAAATTTCCCTGCTCTTTAGACGTTGTTGTAGTGACTGACAGAGTTGCTCATTAGTAACAATAAGCAACTGGGAAGTAGAGAGTTCTACCATCAGAACACTAATGTTACTTGCTTTGTGTTGTTTTGTAGATACATATCGTTTTCTTCCGTGAGAAATATCAGTCTTACAAGAAAGCTTTAAACAAATTCCAAGATGGCCTTGCCGTTATTGCAATCTATTTAGAGGTGAGTAATTCAATTGACAACAGTGCACTGTACTTCGGATGACAAGCGCACTCAGTATGGGTTGTATTTACCCATGGGGCATATGATACGAGACTTATACGTGTGGTTGACTACAGAAAACTGTAGAAGTATTTAATTTAACCATTGAAACGGCATCCAACTATTAGTGGAGAAATAGTACAAACAAAATGAAAGAAAATAGTTTTAGCAATAGTGTCAATGGTCTGTAATTGTGTTACTACCTCATAAGTTACATAAAATCCCTTTAAGGTGCATTAGGCGTCAGATGAATTGGGAAAAAAACGCTGCGTCTGAAAACAGACACATTAAACGTCTCAGACGTATCACACGTTAAGTTAAAACTCCAGACGCATAAAGCAAACAATTTGAAGTGAACTTTGCAACTACTCAACTAAACTTTGTAACCAAATACGGCCGGTGAGGGACAAAGTAATTTAATTCTTAACTTTAATATAATAATAAAAGTGATAGCGATACGGTCAAGACTAGTCTGGCGCTGCAATAGTCAGACATTGCTTGGACACAGACCTTGGTAAATCCTACATTCCTAAAATTAGCCTCATCTGCAGAACAGGCTGATTAGAGTGGTGGTGGTAACGACGGGGGGGGGGGGAGGGGGGGGGGGCGGGGGACCAAGGGAAAGGCCCCGGAGGTGGGGGGGGGGGGGGAGGGGAAAAGAAACCGGGGGCCTTATTGGTGGTTGTTGTTTGGTCGCGTTTCTGTTGGGGGCAGCGCTTCGCACT
>Ga0126338_10000485_pt1 | contig 21510 bp, 18 predicted proteins | sample OrbCmetagenome_2_FD_92529 | JGI IMG/M metagenome (GOLD analysis project Ga0126338, IMG submission 92529) | Coral microbial communities from Petempiche,Puerto Morelos, Mexico - Orbicella C C metagenome | ecosystem: Host-associated > Invertebrates > Cnidaria > Coral | place: Petempiche,Puerto... | reverse complement strand
GAACGTCACTACCGGCTTCACGTTACATGGTATGAGTCATTACGAGCTTCGCATTACATGGTATAGCCATGACAACCATCTTATTTTGAGATAGAATTACATGACATGATGATATCACATTACTTATTTCGACCTATTTCGACCTGTTTCATGTCTTTTCGACACATGAGTTGTAATATGTCGTAATATGTCGAAAAGTAATTTTGCTACAGATGGCACGTCATACCCTTTGCACTGTCTTTATATATAAATATATATTGTCATATTGATTTTTCACAAAATTCTACTCTTCACTGAAACCCTGAAGAAACAAGGCACCTAACTTATTTACAAAACATTACTTCCTACTCTAATTAAAATCAGTGACTTTCAGACAAAAAAACCTAGGAAATATGACTACTCAGAGCTAAATGGGGGTAATGAGAGGGTATGCTAAGTGACCCCAAACTAAGAAGGATAGCTTAACAGAGTAGTTATTATCACTTGAAGAGAAATCACTCACAATTATCATGCATGTAATAACAATTACTATCTCTAAAATTTGAAATAATTTCCTTCCCATTTATGCTGGCCAGGTTTTATGTGGCAAACGTAGGGGAGAATTGATTAACAGCATGGAGTGAATGAGTGAACGAGAGAAAATACACAATGCTGTGTGATATTTTGCATGATGAGTAGGAAAACAGTATACATTAACATATAAACAAAGAAGGAGGAAGAAGTGTGAACTGCATGACAAAATGTCAAAACTCAACATTTCTTTTTCTAATAACTTGTAAAACTGTAACTGGATAACACTGAGTAATGACATCCTTTAGGTGTAAGAGGAAATTGAGCAATTTCAGAGTATCCTCCATCTATCTAACCTGAATGTGTCAAAATCCTTTGCACAATGTGACATGAAATATCAGGCATCCTTATTCAATGAGATGTAAATAATACCAGAGTCACTCATTTCATTGAGAAATCAATGTTCAACATGAAACATACCTTATAAGTTTAGTCTATCTGTAGGAAAGAGAGCTTTGACTTGCACGAGAAATGAGCTAGAGAAAAACTTAGTATGAATTAATCACAAAAGATTTACAGAGGTGTCTAAGGAAACATGACCCCCAATAACAAATATGCCGCAGTGACAACTCGTATAGTCAAAGGCTTTATCCCTCTTCAAACACCTCCTAATAAGATATCATACATCTGAACAGGTCTCACTTTCTCTTTGCAAAAAGGAAATCTTAATCTCTACAAGTGTAGGTCTTGACAAAGTGCAAGCTATTGATCCATTCTCTTTGTCCTAAAAAACACTTTGTTAGCCTCAAGGAACACTCTGGTTACCCTAGGTCAGTCACACATCTCGCTAGCTTAACTTGCTCTTTGTAACAGGTTAGGTTTGACTAAAATACCAGTTTTACCATCTGAAGTGTTCCCTTTGCTACACATGGCGTTACTTCACATATATAGGTACATTCTGGTTCAGATACAAATTGTACAGTTATTTCATCGTTATCCCTGTCAGCATCTTGAACTTCTGCAACATACCAACCAGGCCTCCAATCTGTCACCGATTTCCTGCTTTGACCACTTTATTTTAATTCTTGCCCCGATTTCATAGAACTGTTCTATTTCATCTCTGTCATCAATCATTATCCATCCCCTCTGAAGCAACTCTTCAACAGAGACCTCATATGATTCAGAAGGCTCCACCACGTAAGTGATGTTTGCTTTTCCCAAATCATTGTCAATTACATCATTAACCACAGCCATGTACCAGCCCTCGTGCCATCCAGTCCCCTTTACATCGTCTGCAGTCTAAAACACCTTAACCTGAAAACAATGAGCCACACTTTATAAATTCAAGAAATGTTTGGTGTGCATTTTGCTATAAGTTGTACTGACTGTAGACTGAAAAAGAGCCCTCAAGTAGAGACAACTAGGAATAATAAGTGCCCAATAAGACACTATCTCTTTATTACTGCTTATTGTGGGAACGTCTACAGAAAACACTTTTCAGTAAAGTAAATTGCAATGAAAACTGTTTTATCGTTCAATCCGTCTGTGGTAAAATATTTGGGAAATATATATCGCCTAAAGTGTAGTGTAAGCATTTTGCATACCATTTTACCATCCAAATATTCTCCTTGTAGCATTAAGTGTAATGTTTCAGTGATGTTTTACTCAATCAAAGGATGACTAATTCAAGCTACATAAGTTAAGCGCTGGCTCCAAAGGTGGCGAACATGCATTAATTAAAAGAACATACCCTTGTTCCCTCTTGAAGAATGGCAGCTTTGATGTCCTTAGAATCCTTTTGCTGAGGAACACTGGCGGTTTCACTTGAAAGTGTGACTTGGATTTCGTTTTTAATTTGCTGTGTCAGCTCGTCAAAAATTTTGTGGATATTTTCCTTGAAGGTTCCTTGAGGTATGTCCACACGTGCCTTTCCTGAAGACTGGGTTTGAGCTGCCACATGATATCTAGGTCGATTAGAGGAAAGTGATGTCACAGTTGGTGTTGCAAAAGTTCTTTGCTTGTAAGTAGAGGCATCTGGGCACAAACTTTGCTTTTTTTTGGCGAGAATTAGTTCCTTTGTTACTGCTATTAAATCTAGGAACATCTTCTGCTCTCTGTTGAAGCATAGGTGTGCTCTCTTGTTAGTAATAAGGCCTACACGTAGAATCAATTCATCCTTTGTGCCGCATGCTGCAAAGCCATAGAAAGTTAAGACTGATTGCAGGTAACTTCTACTTAGTTTTCCAATATCTTTTGTAGACTTTGGCAATTCCTTCTGACCCTCATACATGTCAGGTGTGATTGATGGTGCTTCCTGCTCTTCCACAGAAAGCCTCTCTACAAGTTCATGCTTCATGCCAGATGTTTCCATGTTTTTAGCTTTGCATAAGGCAACCAGCGTGTCCTTCTTTTCCCGGTACAGTTTGTGTGTTTTTCACTGCTCCTGTTTGAAGCAGCTCTGTTTCTCTCTCTGGATTTCACTTTCCTTTTCGTCAAAGAACTGCTGAACCTCATTCTCGGGCAGCCAACATAGCAATGCTAAACTCTGAAGCAAGAACCCCGTAGGCTTAGGCATGAGTACATACGCCAAATCTAAGCAATGACTTGGAAGGAAACAACCCGGTATGTTATCCCACCTTCCATTTGTTAAAGATTTTCTCGCTTTGTATGGCAAATAGTGCAGCTCTCCTCCACTTTCAAACCATCTCATGTAGTCGGGGAGGGGTTGATGATGCGTACGCTGCTGTGGATCTCCTCTCCAGTCATCTCCATTTCGAAATATCACTGTTGTGTATTTGTCACACCATGAATACCATACACTTTCTTCCCCTTTCACCACTTTGTAGTTGTCCCAAGAATGTCCTGTAAAGTTGGTTTCAATATCCCAAACATCATGAAGCATTTGCAAAAGAGAAGTATCCCTTACCTGATACGACATTCCTGAAACTTCCTTGCTGTACTCTGCCATAGAGAGAAATGTCTTCAACTGAGTGTCATGAAAAATCCATTGATTTTCTCTAAGACCTTGGTACACATCAATGTACCTTCCACCAAAAGATGCTCCTTTTAAACAGCTGTTGATAGCAGCAGCCATTTGCTCCATGTTTTCAAGATGTTTCAGTGTACCAGGTCCTCTAACGTCAGTGTGTTTCTCATGACTTGAGAATGAACCATGCGCTGACATTACTTTGTTTGCTTGGGGACGTACCCTTTCAACAAAGTTTCTTTTGCTATGGTACTCAGCAAAAGAAACTTGAATGACCTTGTCTAAATCTAAAAATTTGCATAGTCTGGTCAAGCACATCTGAACTGTGGGGCTTGCTGGCTGCTCAGCAGGTCCATTGTCAGATATAAAAGCAAAATTCTCCTTTAACCTTCCAGTTTTGGGATTTAGAAAAAAATATCAAGAGATGGCTGAACCATAAGAAAGAAAATCTCATTCATACAACAGAATACAGTTTCAGGCTCATAGTAAGAAAGATACATCAATACACTACTTTGCCAGTACGCTCACAGAAACTGATGCTGCAGTATTCTGAAGGGGTATTGTGACTTCTTCATTTGTTACCAATGTTTTGCTTTCCAACAAAAGGTGGGCCATTGGTGTGATGGCATTGGACCATCCTTGATCCCAATCATGGTCAGGTAGAATACCCAATCGCTGCTTCCATGTTTTCATGGGCTTTTGAACTGGTGATATGTCTCCTGGGACAATGCTTTTTGCATCTTTCGAGTCTACCATGTAATTGTTTTTGTTTTCTTCGCATTTGTCGACAATGAAATTGACGTTAGCCGATGACCAATGAATGTTCACGACAAATTTTTCAACCCCTACATGGGGGGGATTATGGAAGGATATTTTGGCATTTATCTCCCTCCCATCATGGTGCCTTTTTGCTCGCATTGTGTTCTTTTTGTAATTTTGAGTATAATTGTAACAGCAAGAAAGGGGGATATTGAAATCAGGGTTGGACATTGCCATCACAAGTTGTCTTGCCTATTTCATGTTGGTGACATTGTCTGAAGTCTGGTATAGAGTGTCATCTATCAAGCACGGATGACTCTGAACTCCTCCGCCACCTTCAATGACGTCTGCCTCCATGAAGGCATACTCAAGGAGAGGTACTAGCATGGGGTTTTCCACGTACTTTAGCTTATGACCACGGCCTGGAGCTATGTGGAGAATTTCTTTCAGCTTCCTTTTATTTGCAATTCTTACAGCAAGTTTACGTTGCTGTTCATTTGTCATGTCGTTCCTCACAACTTGTGATGTTTTTCGTATGTCTCTAAATGCACGTAGATTTTCCTTAAATGAATCGCGACTTCCTTGTACTGCTCCTTTGTTTTGAATATTTAGCGGTTTTCCTGCAACAAATTTTACGCTAGTGAAACGTTCAATCAGGGCAATGACTGTATCCCGGTCTCTTTTGGAATCCATATAATTTAGGGCTTCCTTGAAGCATTCACCAATCGTTTTTGTTACGTGTTCGTTTAAATGTTTCCTATCTTTTATTTGATTGCGAACAAAGGAAAGGATGGATGCAAAGTCAGACTGTGGGTTCTCACAGATAAATGCTTGCCCTTCGATGTATAACTGCATGATGTTTAAATACTTGGACGTGATACCGAACAACTCAGCTGACATCATGCACCAGTTACTTGAGGAACCATTGGCCTTTTTGTAGATATCGCACAATTCCGTAGTAGGCACAAATGGACCATGCTTTAAAATGTGCTTAGCCACTGCCAGTGTGCTAAGTTGCGACATGAGATGGTGGGATTTGCTTGAACAGATTTTCATTTTGAGTGAAGCAGTATTCTCTTCCAATGTCCCTTTGACGTTACTCCTTCGAACATCTAACACTTGTTTTCCTTCGTCGAAGGTGCTCGTTTACTTGTGCTTTTCTAGACTTCTTTTCAAGTTTTTATGACACAGTTTACCTCATTTTGCGTAAAAAGATCGTCTAATGGCGGTTAAAGGCAGCGTAAAACTGTTCTGGGAGTCAACACCTGTTTCTCTCGTTTTATGAGCTTGATTCTGTGGTCCAACTGAGGAACTACTTGTTGGCAAACTAGTGCCAAGGTTAATAGATTACACAGGACTGCATGCAACAGGAGCATTGCCGATGGTTGGAGATTCCACACCGACTTCTTCCAATTCACTATGTTCGCTTACAAGGGATGGTTCCGGTTGTGTATCTCCGTCTCTAGTGCAACTATCTCTTTTATGATTACATCTGTCGTGGGAACTCGATTCAGCAGGGTTCTCATTTTCAAATTTTGTTGGACCACTTGGCACGTCAGTGTTGTTGTTGGCAGGTGAGGCCCAGTTTCGACTGTACTATTTCCTGATAAAACTTGGGGGTGTCTCTTGGGCCTTGCCTGGGCTTGTATTTGGCGTGTTGGGAGTAGAGGATTTCTTGTCACGTCTTGGCGCAGAAAACAACTTTGAACAACTTGTTGCTGATGTATGATTTACCTGGTCATGTGTTTGTGGCACTTGACTTACCCTTTTTGTAGGAATGGTTATCGCGTTGGAAATATTCTTTTGTACCATTTTTTGTAGGCTGCAAATTTTGCTGAAATGAGCTGGTTTTGTTCCGGTTGGTGGGTGAGCTTCTCTTCTTTTCGTCGTAATTTGATGTTTTCACCATCATGCACTTTCACGTGACGGTAATCCAATTGTCTTGTGTGTCAACTTTCAACATAGGAACAAAATGATTGACTTTAAACTCCTTTAACCTATCAGGCCACCCATCTGTATCTGTCCACATAATGCTAATTTTTGCTGTTGTTGAGGTACCAACTCGTGGACTGTAAACTGCACTCAACAAAGAGACCAGAGGAATGTCTCTTGTCAGGGTACACTAGCTGGATGTCACAGCCCAATGCTGACACCAAACCCATTATTTGTAGAAGACCAGAGAATCGGTCGTCATGCAAAGTATTGCAGATTTCATATTGTAATGCGCTTTCAAAACCTCCTTTAGCCAGGGTTTTAGAGGAATTATTGCTAAAGATAACGGCGTCATACAACCCTTCCTTTGACCACTTTCTACCCGATATGGTTATGATATCAGATGACGTTACCACTGGATGGACCCCGTAAAAATCCGCATTGAGAATAAGTTCTAAGGCTGTTCGTAGTCTAAGTTTAGTTGCAAGAATTTCAGTTTCACAAATGGCTATGCTGACAGCATTAAAAAGGCAATTTCCATCCCCTGTCGTTTCTATGGGCCTAACGTCGCCCTTGAGATCTCTGTCTCTAAATAGCTTCATTGCTGTGTTATCTGTCATTCGAACAGGCATCGCCAATTTTCCAGCATTAGCAGAATCAATAGGTTTATCATATTTTGCACTGATCTCCTTTGTAATGCTTTGTAGCCGCTGGAAATTAACAGCTGCTGAAGTGAATTTCAAGCACCTCAAATCACCTACTGGATTTATGTATGCCATGATCAACCAAGGACCTCTTTAAGCCTTGATGGGAGAAAGATCATTTCAAATTTGCTACGGAAATCAATCATTAGATAAAGATTAGGAAACTTAATTGCTATTTCGGCTTCAATGCTATCTTAGTATCGTTAAACAAGTTATTTCTTGCTGTTACTTTCCACCAATGCAACTGGCAGGGATTTTTGGCATGCATGCCACGCAAAAAATAGCAATTGGCAGTTATACACTCTGTATTGTACACTCTGGAGAATAACAATAATACATTATATATATTGTGGCTAAATGAGTGGCAGTCCTTTTTTGATGTAGCAGTGCAAAGCACCCGAACTCGAAAATAAAGCACTGTAAAGTCGAAGAGTGATTGATGACATCGCAAGCCAGATGAACTGGAACCGGAACAAAATTTCGTTTGAAGTGAGCCGTTGAAATTTAAAAGGAAAAAAATGAAATACAGTGGAACCCCATAAATACAACCACCTTGGGGCCATGGAAAATTGGTTGCATTAATGGGGTGGTCGTATTAAAGGGGTTCTTTAAATAAGAAAATGACTGACTAAGCTTTTGCGGGGGCCAGAATAAAGTGGACGTAATAACAAGGTGGTCGTAAGGCAGGGTTCCACTGTACCTTATCGAATGATAAAGTTTGCAATGTAGCAAAACACTGACAGTTACCCCCCACTAGTGTGACCCTACTCGTTTTACTAAACGTTTTCCTTCTGGTTGCGGTTTCGCATTTTTGTATTCGGCAAAATTGCTAACTTTTCCCAAGGGGGACCATACATATTAACAACTGCAACAAGCAATTTATTGTGGTTTGGTTTTTCAGTGTTTTGCAGATGAAAACCCTCGTGTAAGTGGGTTTGCGAATGCACGTTAAAGTAATAAAATATACTGACATTTGCTGCGGCCACATAATTTGCCGGTATCGTTATTGCTTCACGACTGTCATGCCAGTACACTCTTCCAGTCACATAACCGCCATGTTAAAATTAATTCAGTACTTTGGTGACCAAGTTAAGTGCTTTGCTTCAGACATCAGCGTGCTTCCTGCTTAGATCTTCGTTTTCGGCACTAGTTTTTGAGTGCTTTGATTTTGAGTACTTCAATTTCGACACTACCTTCTCGCTACTGTGCATGTGCAATAAAATTAATTACAAATATTTTCTCACATTTGTTTTTGCGCCGTTTTTTTGGCGATTGATCTACAGCATGCGAGAGCAGTTTTGCAGTGTTCGATCGAGTCTACGTTTTCTGCTCGAAATATGGGAAATTAATCACACAAGGCATGCAACTCCAACATCGAATAGTGTTTGAAGAATTGGTTACCACCACTGGGAAATTGTGTAGCGAAAAATGCAAAGCGATTGTTGAGAGCGCCATAGATCTCCATTCAAACCCTTTGGTTATATGACGCAGTGAAAGTTCTAGCCTGTGAACAGGCTCCCAGAGAGGACGGAAAAAATATCGGTGAGTGCGAAACAGAAGAATTCGGAGTGCAAAGCAGTTTGGGCTCATGATCACCGGGAGCCTGTTCGCAGGCTATGAAAGTTCAGCATGATCTAGCCACGTGCCACCAACCAGCCTGAGGTTTGAAAACAGCTTTATCGCCGGTAGTCCAAATTTTTTACTTCAATCCCAGTAAAGGAAAAGACCTTTGCCAAACCAAACTATATGTCGATTTAGAAATGGAAAGTGATAAACAAGAGCGCAATAGATCTGAAATCCAAATTTCGTGCGGCCACTTCAAATCACTAATAAGAGGCTCTTCATATTAGCCCAGTCAACCGGGCTGGCTCGGTTTCCGAGATTTCGCCTCGCCACTCTTTCTTTCATAAAATTTTCGATGCGCTCATATGAGATGGCGGGCTGGCCCTGCTACTGCAATCTCGGTTTTTGCGACCAAGATCTCAGTAACCGGGATGAAAATTTTACCATATAAAAACTTCAGCCCGGGTGACCGGGACGAAACTTTTTAGACAAAATAGTTTCGCTTTCACAACATAGCGCCTAAAATGAGATAATTTTTGTCTTGAATGTATTTCCATTTTAGGAGTATGTGAATTAGTTTTACAAGTAAAGTTGGCAGAGTGCACAAAGCTACGACAGTCGTGAACAATGCAAGGTTATGTTTCACCGTTTTGGTTGTTTATCTTGGATTTCATCCCGATCGACCAAGCTGAAATTTCCCATTTGAACAGACCACAACATTGGTCCCGGTAACCGAAACCAGCCCAGTTACCAGGCTCATAATGAAGAGGCCCTGAATGACCACGATAACCAATTGTCCTCTGCAGAATAGATATTTTTCTACATCTTAAGTCAACTGTACATGTCACATCAAAAAGGCCTTGCTGTATTAAAACCAAGAACTAAGAAGAGGAAGAGCTTCTATTATAAAAGCTGTAAAATATAGGTGTTGTTGTCTTGCGCGACACACCAGATTTGTGGTGGGAAATAGGCAGCACATTGGCGGTTCTATGAAAATAATATTAGTTTGTTCCAATTGAGTGAAAGTCCATTGGGAGAGTTTAATTTTGCTCAGTATTCTTGACAATTTTACTAGAACTGATTTAAAAATATATATATGGACTGCTGGTTTACTAATGAAGCGAAAGCCTAGTGACAGAGATTAATTTAGGCATGTTATCTTTGATTTTGGGACTGCCGGTTAATTTGTGTTATGACTCTTTTTCAGAGTGTCCCCACGCATGGCTTTATATACATATGAAATAAGTGATAACTTACCTCCTTTAATAAAGTAAGTGACCAACTTGTCGACTCTTTTATCCAGTAGCGCTATTAAACAAAATATTCTGTCAAATTTAGCCAGGAAATGAAGAGAATACAGTCGAGTAAAAAATGACAATTCCGGAATGTACTAGCAAAAAAGTTGTTCATTCTGTCAAATTTTCTGTCATCATCAACGCTTTACTAGAGCGGATGGTTTAATGCATCTTGAAAATATGGTCCCAAATGGACAAATCTGCATAAGGACCACTGACAAAATTTTCCCTGTGTAAAAACTGGACAAAATGGTTCTCATCAGAGCGGCAGTCAAAGCAGTTAGACATTCATTAACCAATCTTTCATACATCATACGAAATACATAAAGATACTGCTGATTTAACTGAAGTTACAGTGTGATAGTTAAATCAACAATGCTGCAACAGGGCGTATTTTTTGTCGGGTTTTTTTCCAAGTGGATAAAAGTATATCTGGTCTACTTCAGTAGTCATCATTGAGACTTTTCTACCCCAGTGCGACCCCACTCAGTCTGACATGAGTTGCTTTCTGGTTGCGGTTTTAAATTTTCTGTGGTTTTTTGGTCGGCGAAGATAAAAACTTTGCCCAAGGGCAACCAATGCCTTAATCGTGTGACTTGTCATTCATTTGTCATAAAAGCCATTAGCACTCGGGTAATGTATCTGGTTGCGAAATTGAACATTCGGAAATTCTTAAATTTTCACTGTGGATGAAACAACTAGCCAGCTGAATCCTGACTGTTGGAACTTGAATCTAATGGAAAAGTATTCTGGCCTTCAGTATCAGTAGACCAAGTCTGTTAAGTGCTGGAATACAACAACCATGCCTTCCTGGGCAATACGACAATGGAGTAGTGTTCCTGATTGTATGAAATCACCAAAGATCCGTAAAAGCAAATGAAAAGGGAAATGGAAAGGCAACTTAGGAAATTTTTGCTGATTCAGATCAGAGTTAATTTCGGGTTACGTTTACAGAAAAACCGGAAACCGGAAAATGGGGCAAAAACCGCAAAACACGCTTCTATCGATAAACTGCACTCATTTGATGCTTTAAAATAACTGTTTCTGGTAAAATCCAGACAAAATAGTGGTAATACTTTGGCCTCAAAATCACAATTGGTCTACTGATCATCCCCCAAGGCTGCCAATGGATAAATCGATCAGTCATTTTTTCCTGGTTAATTTTAGGTTTATTCTAACTAACACACAAAATGATGCGTTCAACTTCTATAAGAAATGACGTTTTAAGTTTACAACCTTGTAATAGAGGAGACAAGAAAAACATATCTGGGAAAAGATTGAATAATCAAAGTGATACCATCTACAAGGATAAGCCTTTTTGTTGACCTAAAATCGTACATTTGATGCCTAACATTTGGTAGCTAGTTATCTTCGCGCTCCAAAGACATGTTTGAAGCTATTTCATTTTCTTCCACAGCACTGTCAGAAGGCTCTTCTTCCAGTTGTTTAGCTTTGAATTTTCTCAAACTGGGTTCCCGTGAGTTTAGGGCCTTGAAAAGTGCATCACTGGTCCGTTTTAAGTCACGCAAATAGTTATGCAATCTTTCCTTGGTCCCTGATTGTCGCAGAGGTCACTGAAGATAATTTGCTATTTTCATTTTCAATGTATACCAGTAGCTTGGATATCACCTCATAATTTCCAGAAATTGTTTTTGGTGGAGGCGGAGGATGCCAATTGTGGTAAACAGTTTCTAGGCTATCTTGCATAACTTGCAGTTCAACTGTTCTTATCTGAAGAAGTCGATCCTTTCTAAAGGTCCAATCCTTATCAATGATGCCTAGCAATTCTCCATTGTCATACGTGGTACATTGTTTAGAATTATTTAATTCCTGAACTTTTAAATTCCAGTGTTTCCACCTTTCTCTCTCTAGCCAGCATGGTTGGTTGGAAATTTCATCATCTGTGAACAAAGGTATTTGTCTGTTGGGAAAACAAGGGCTACCCCCCTTTTTAACAGTTTGGTTTTGCTCAGTTTTCTGCTCATGATCACTGCCTTTTTCACTTAATGAGACAGCAGATTTTTCTGAGATGTTGAAGGTTTTAGCACTTGAAGGAATAGTAAAATTTTGCTCAACGTTTTTTGCACTGTTTTTTTAGCATCTGGTATTAATCTGCTTTCACGTAAATGCTTAATATCTTGACTTGTTTTTGTTGATGTTGCTCCACATTTGTTCGCCTTATTGCCTTCCACAAATTCGCTGGCCTTTCTCTTCCGATTCTGCTTTTTGTCATAACTGCAAATAACCAGCTTTTTTCAGTCATGAAGGGCATCTCTTATGCTCATCTTGGCCTCCTGCACTTCGCTTATTGGTGGCCCCCATATAGAAATGAAGCGAAATTCTTGTGGAATAAGCTCATCGACCTCTTCTCGTATCTTTTTACGTATGTCTGTTAGCATGGAATTGATGTGTTCTAACACAATAAATGCTAGACTCACTCTGCTTTCCAATGTAATGTTAATGGAAGGCATTTCCACAAAGATGGTATCTTTTGAAGACAACAACTAATCAGTCCACACTGAGTGGCCCAACCTAGTTGACAGTGTTTTAATATAGAACTCAGTGCGATGTTTTTTCACGCCTTGTATGTCAAATAACCTCAGGGAGTGTGGCAACATGTAAACACAAATTAAATTTAACTCGATTAAATGAAAACATACTTTATTCGTCATTTTATTACCATATGATAGAGACAAGAACCGGCTAAGCTTACAAAATGATACAGCTTTCAAAAAGGTAGCTGCCATGTTCCCTTTGGCTTGCGATATAAGGCTACATATTAAGAAAATAACATAAGCGCTAAAATGTATTAATTTTTTTATGTTTCAGAAATAAAGCTGTCTGACAAAAAGATGCTTCGACTACGGCTATTGATCACGTTTCGTTGATATTGGAAAAGTCAAGTGATATCGTACCAAGAAATTGTGGCTGTAACCCCGGAAATACGATAATAACATATAAACGGTTGTATTGTGCCATACTCTGCATGTGACCAGAACAGAAACAAAATACATACAAACAATGTTAAAAAAACATGGCATTATAAATTTGATTTAAATTAATACATGCGATATTGTTATTCAGTTTTTTGTGATCTAGTTTTCATGGGGTGTGGTTTACATTATAACAAATCTCCAAACTAGGTTTCCTGGACTTTAACATCCTCACACAATCTTGTGTCACCTCTGTCTCACAAACGCAAATGTAGGCTAGTTTTGTGAGGGATTCCACGATAAACATTAGAGTAGGAAGGCATATGGGATGAGTAAGCCAGTCAGTAGTGGGTTGCTCTCCAGAATCCAGTGTAATTCCTCCAAAAAAAAAAATATCCTTCTTGACAGTCCAGTGTTCTTAATGTGGCACAATTTCCCAGAATTGTTAATGCTGAACTTCTACCAAACCCATGGGCATTTTCACGAGGCACAGAGATGTATTTGAGTTTAGGTAAAGCAATGATGTGAGGAAGGGATTTATCGCTTATGCGGGTTCCTGCCAGATGGAACTCTGTTAACTCTTTCATTTCCTAAAGAATTTTTGCCAAAGTCAAGTCTGTTACAGCAGTGTCTGTTAAATTCATTATTCTTAACCTGGTCAGTCCAGCATTTAAGATGCATGATCCATTAAGAAAGTGGCAAGAAAACAAGTTAACTTCAGTCAGTCTCCTTGATGCCATGAATAAAGTTTGTAGCTTTTCATCTTCACAAATGGCTCATCTGATGGAGATTGTGCGAAGTAACAAATTATCAAAAATAAGACAACTCCACCTCCTTGACACGACCTGCAAAATTATCCTCTGCGTAAAAGTTATAAATGAAAAGATTCAAAGAAGGAGTTTGTCAGGTAGTTGATCCATGTTCTTTAACAATTTAGGAATGGATTACGGCAGGGTTCTTTTAATGTTCACGGCGGGATCCAGGCGTTAAGATGTTTGCTACATTCCCACCAGGAGGGGGGAATTGCTCTGAATGTTTCTATTAGTTCTCAGCAGCTTGCTCATCAATCAATAACAGTTTTCAGACTAAACAGATTTCTTGACCAATTTCACTGAGACTTAGGGATCAAAAAAGACCAAAAATTAAAACCCAATTCCCGCTCATAATCATGGGCCACAAAGTGGGAGGCCTCAAAAGGTTAAAGAAGAGTGGTGAAGAAATTCTGATAAAAACGCTGACCCCTGCTACGAGCGTCGATCGCGTACAAGTTTATCTTGGTGTATCAAAAGTGGAATTGTGATTTAACAGAAACAAAACTCCTGAAGTATGAACAGATCAACTAAAAGCTTTTTGAGCATGAAACAACTGCCCAACAGAAGACCCATAAGTGTTCGCCGCAAGCACTGTGAGCCTACTAGTACTTTTGATAGCGATCCTGAAGAGGACATTTATGATCGAAGAGATTCCAAGAAGTCCAAACCGGACATCAAAAATCAAAAAGGGGAAAGAAGCGCCTGTGAAGTAAACAATACGGAACAGATAATGGTCAAAAGCAAAATTGAAAAATTGCAAAATCAGTTCAACTCATTTGGAGACAAACATTTCAACAAAGGTATACTGGAAGATTGTGATCATAACATTCCAAATGAAAGCAGGAATGCCGGAAAAGCGGCAGAGGCTGGGGAATGCTCCTTGGAATATGTAACTATGGAAGATGACAGTGAAGAATTTAATTTTAATGACTGGGTGGAAGAACAGAAGAAGAAGATCCGTGAGATAGAGGAGAGTTAAACTCAGTAGTAGTCAAGTTTCAATTCCACATCAAATATTGACTTAAAAATACAACTCTAGAGAGACTTGTTTACAACATTGATTTGACATTGATTGTTGCAAGATACATGTGCATATTTATCCACTTTGCTTAATGTTTGGAGTATGCTGTTAAATCAGAAAAGTGCATATGTCAACTTGAGATTTAAACTGTACACTTGTGAACAGTCACATTGTTTACTGAATAAATGTGGCAGTTATTGTTTATTAATCTGTTTTATATATCCGGGTGATTTTTAAATTCAAAATATACGCAAGACCCCACAACTTTAAAACTGAATGGGTTGTAATATTTACACCATTTATCACCGGAAGTACCCGCCTGTGTGCCACAACATTTAGCTTGTTCACGTTTACACACACACAGAAAGCCCTTAGGTACTCGGGGGACAGTTGTCTGTTTTGAAAAAAAATTATAATATTAAATAGGCTAAGAATATACTCAAAGCTGAGTTAAGATTTACTTTCACAAAAATGTTGTCTGCTTTTGTTGATGATAGAGAATAAAATAAAGTACAATAAAAATGAGGTGTTTTGAGTGAATCGTTACCCTAGGTACCAGAGGTTTATTCTTAGTGGGGAATGCCTAGGCCAAGAAAGTGAGTACCAGCTTTTATAATATCATGGGTGTTATCCATCGGAGAGTGCGGTAAAAAATATGAGTTTTGTAACATGCCTAGAGAACACTCCTTAGCCACTGTTTGAGCTTGTCACACATGGGGTGAAGTGATGTGTGGGTAAATTGATGAAAAACACATTTACAATTGCTACCAGCGGAAGTTATGTTGATCTGGTCTTACGCAACTACTATTGCAGTGACAAATCATTTGTCGTAGAGCGGTGGCCGAAAGCTGTACGGTTATTAATCCATCCAACTATCTGCTCGAAGAGATACAACTGAGTAAATCTGGTGAAAATGAAGCCAATTAAAGTCGAATTGGAGAGTGCTGCCAGTTTGGTTGTTATTTTAGTACTTGACATGGATGCTACACTCAACGAAATAAGAAAACAAATTCAGGAAGAGGTCAGTGAGCTGGTGCCAGAAGATTACCATTTCATTTCTTCATGGGGGCCACCAATAAGCAGAGTGCAGGAGGCTAGATCACCTTGAATGAAGCCCTTCAGGACGAGAAATTAGTAATTAGAGACAACATGGGTGAAATGAGCAGTTTAAATCAAAAGGCCGCAGATATCGACGAAAGCGAGACCACAGCCAAAAGAGCAGCATCACGTGGTAAGCGAGCCATACAATCAATGCTTACTAAAGTATTTGGTGCGAAAAATTCACCAACAGCTCGCTATGCTTCTGCGGCAGTTAGAAAAGGAGTGCACATCTTTTCCGAACAAGACATAGCAAGATCGTCAGACAATGAAAAAGAAAGGAAGACATGGTGGAATGAAAAAGCCAAGGAGTTATGTGAAGATCCAGCATATGACATGTTAAAGGGGGAGGAACTAGACCAAGCATTACACGAACAGTGGAGGCTGTACAAGGCTGCAAAAATGCTCAAAGAGCAAAAGGAAACAAAAGAAGCCATAGAAGATTTCTGGAAGAACATATGGCATCGAAAAGTAAAGCCAAGCAGGCAACAATAGAGCGAAACGTGAAACGTTTGGAGATGGCCAAGAGTATAGTGGAGAGCAGTAGCGACACACTGAAGCACTTGAGTCTTCAACTGCAGAATGCAAAAAAGAGAGGAAGAGAGTTTGAGTCACTGAAGAAGGAAATACAAGAGCAAAAAGAAGCACATCAATGCCACTGCGGGGAATTGGCCAAGGCCCTCGATGCTCTGAGAAACATTTTGGCAATTAGAAAACAACAACTTCATGAGCTTTTGAAAAATAAAGACAGAATCAGAAGAAGTGTCTGGATTGTAAGCGAATGCACAACAGACTAATGATAATTTTACAGTGCAAACTTACACAAAACTCTTCTCTTACTGAAATAATTGTCCCCATACCCCTTCAGATTCCTCCCTTTTAATGTGTTGGCTATGATGATCCCTTCCCCATACAGGATTTTCTCATCTTCACAAGACCCCCCCCTCCCCTCGGATTTCCCCTAACCTCAATAGGGGGGTGCGGAAATTAAATGGAATGGCCCATTTGACGTGTTTCTCTCACCATTCGTTGCACATAAAACAGAAGTTTGCTTTTGTTTACATAACGCCCGATGTACATCGCCAACTGTCAACTTGTTTAATGGTCGAATACCATGAATCTGTGACCCTCTTTCGACACATGATCACCACTGCATCTAAGTCAAAAACAGCTGAGTCATTTGTAGATAGTTGCTTGCTTTGCACTACACCAAAATATTAAGTTTGATCAACAGAGCTGAATAACACAAAGGACTAGGTCACAGCCCAGCGAATGGGAACGTGGGCTCAGGCATGTGCCGTTTAAAATGGCTGCGATTCGTGGGTAATTTTTTTTGGTATTTAAACTTAAAAAATAAGGAAATTGCTTAGAATTTGGAGGAGAGAAATAAGTATTTTGAAAAATGAAGGCCTGTCGAACATTGTGAAAAATTGTTTTCTTCAATAATTTCGCCCTCAAAGTTACACAGACGCTAAAATATTTTTGGGGACATTGTAACCCAATGTTTACATTCATGTTCTGGGTTTTGTCGGGGATATTTCTTCCTCGTATGACGGGAAATGACAGTTGCTGGCTCGCTGGAAAGACAAGACAAAGAAAGGAGAGCTGCTACGGAGATTTAAGGCCACTAAATGACGCTTTGGCAAGGGCCCTGGGTACACCGCCTCGTACAAAAGTGTGTTTAAAGCACTGGCGATCAATCAAGAAGGATGACAACCGATGTTTGTCTACTTTGTCAGAAACACACAGTCCAAAATTAACTGCCATACCGAGGGGACTGTACAACTACATTGACCACCATGGGGAAAATTCTGAGAAATACCGCCCGGGTTTGAAATGGTGCTACAAATGTCGAGCATCTTGCTACAATCAACCTGGATTGCCAGTCATTGAAAGACGAAAGGTAACATTCCTATATAACAAATGTAAGTACATATTCCAATACTTACACCACAGCTTTCTAAAACCTCAAAACTGAATATTATCTTTATTGAATATTGCAGAAAAACAAAGAAAGAAAACAGCTAACGAATGATATTGGTGTAGAGGAGGCACTACAACTGTTCAGAGTGGAAAAAGAAAAATGTGAGGAACTGAAAAAGGAGCTGACTGCAGTACAAAGTCAACTTTCAGAGATACAAGGTTTCACTACACAAAAATCTTTTCATTCTTTGACTCTGACTAAAAAGCCAAAAATGCTATTTGTGATACTTAGATATGCAAAAGTAGATTTAAATACTAGATTATTAACAATCTCTTTCAGAAAATGCCTTTGAAGTCCAAGTCAAAAATCTCCAGCTTTCCCTCTACAAACATTATGAGACTGAACGGGGCAATCTGTATGATCCCAGAGCTATGCAAGAATTTGCTGCAAAACATTCCCTTGGTCTTTGGGAGACCTCCTGAAGGCCTTGACAGGAGATTGTGGTGCGCTAACAAATGAACGGGCTGACCTGCAAAAGAGGCGGATAGTTGCGTTACTTCACATTCTTACTTATTTTACGTAAGTAATAATTTAAAAAATGATTATTTTTTAGCAAGATCCAGCCAAACAATTTTTGGTAGTAAATATTAAAAATATATAATATCGTAAATTCCCACACACACAAAACAAAGATTAATGAGATGCATATCTCGTCAATAACAAAAATAACTATTATTACAATAATATCAAAAGAATAGTTAAATTATTATTACATCTTTAACAATTCTGTAGTGTTATTTTTTATTTTTAGATCACAGAAAACAAGTCATTTTCAGAAAACAAGTGGACTGTATGCATCAGTGAGCAGCCTTTCACTAGATGGTCTTTCTGCTGGTCAAGTGTTAGGCTTTTCAGCAAACCCACGAACAATTGAAAAATTCAGGAAAGAACTTGTTGACAACCATCACAAGTTTGCGCAGAACAGATTTCTAAGGGAACAAATGTAACTAAAATATTGTCACAATAATATTTTGGCCTAATAGTTTTGTTCTCAAAAAGGTTACATAAAAGTCAAGATTACATTGACATGTTATTTGTGGGAGACGGATAAAATCTCTAAATCTGGTAAAATGTTCTTATTTTTGAACAGCTGAAATGTTTTATGATATTCATGCTGGATGACTACCATAACATTCATGCCAAGAAAGTGCCCCAGAAGCTCAGACCATCAACAGCTGTACACATGGCCTCCAGCTTACTGGACATCCACATGAGCGTTCCAGTAGTTTCCAAGACATCACAAGCCCCTCTCCACCGCCCAGTACCAGTCTTCATAGAAGGACAGGTGAAAGTGTGCAAGGGTGGAATTGCTTCTGAGGTGGTAAAGAGCATAATGGCAGATGCCTTGAGAAGTATGCAGACAATGTACCTTCACCAAATCCATCCCAAATTGGCTCAGATAGATCCAGCAAAGTTAATACAGTCAATGCAAGAAATGAGGTACATACAGTTAGTCTTTTGAATGAAAACACGTAAGACCCTATTTTTGTTGCGTAACAAGATATTGATTTAGGAATAATTTTTCTTTTCTTTGTAGCGTTTACAATGGAGGTAGTCAAGACGAGCTGGCAATATTAGAAACTTGCACACTGCCTGATGTTTTTGAGCAAGACTTGAAAAGCAAAGAAAATATAGAGATGCGATACCGTACCTATTTGAGATGTACCCAGCTTTAGAAGAGTATGCAAAGTGTTACTATTTACCTTTACCAGCTGACTGGCCAGGATTTTATTATCTCAAAAAACTAATCACACAAGCAAAAGAAAAAAGAATTGCCACAATCATTCCAGAGTAGGGACAATTTCATGTTTACTTGAATGCTGTGGAAGAGATTGTTTTGATGTTTAAGTTCTTTTTTGATGAAATGTACAAAGCAGTTTTTGGTGGAATTCTTGCAAAGAAACCTAAACCATACCGCTCCACATTATGTGTCACAACAGCTTTTCTTGGATGGAGCCTTGTACGTGACAAAATACTGCCAAAATTTGGCTCAAGCAAGTCTCACGAGTTTGTTTCAGTCCTTTATCTTCTTGACCATGTTGTACCAATTGTGTTTTTCCAATACCAAGCATTCCAGAGTGGTGACCAAAACGACTTTGAGAACTTAATGATCCAACTGTCCATAATATTCATCTCATGGCAGCACAGACACTATAATAAATCAACCCTCTCTTTTCTCAGTGACATGGCATATCAGAAAACATTCCATCCAGCTTACTATCAAGTGAAACAGAAATGGCTTTCTATCATCACAGAGAAAAAAGTAGAAATTTTCCACTCTTTATTGAGAAAAGACACAAGAAATTGGAGTACAAGACCAGAAATCCAAAACACTGCTAGAAAAATAGGATCATCTGGATTTCTTGCATATTTCAAGGAATGGTTTGTTCCAACATATCAACAAGGCACCAGTGAAGCAAACTACTGGAAAATGGCTGGGAAGACAGCGGAATATTTGTTGGAATTATTTAAGAAAATAGCTGCAAACATGGACAAAGCTAGCAAAGTATATACAGGTTGTTTACAGTTTATTGTTTTCTAGCCCCATGTTCAATTCACATTCTCCACTAAATGATACTCCTAACAAATTGTAAGCCTTTTGTTTTTGTCTATTGATACGTTCCTTGTGCAACGTCCAGAAATGGTAAACCAAAAGGGAGGCAAACATTTGAACAACCATCTTTTGCTGCAAATGTATGGCAAGCCGTTACTGCCAAAAGCCATTTGACTTTTGAGTCTTGGTCCAACCGGCTTTTAACCTTGGCGAGTTGCAAATCTTAAATGGTGAGCTTGGAATGTGTATGGGTGAATTTAATAAAGCAATGGTTGAGGTTTTTTTGGGAAGCTTCAGTTCTCGCTAGCTAGTTTTCAATTTCTCACTAGCGAGTTTTCAATTTCTCGCAAGCGAGTTTCCAATTTCTTGCTAGCAAGATTTTAATTTCTCGCTAGCAAGTTTTCAATTTCTCGCTAGCGAGTTTCCAATTTCTTGCTAGTGAGTTTCCAATTTCTCGCTAGCGAGTTTTTAAGTTCTCGCTAGCAAGTTTCCAATTTCTCGCTAGCGAGTTTCCAATTTCTCGCTAGCGAGTTTCCAATTTCTCGCTAGCGAGTTTCCAGTTTCTCGCTAGTGAGTTTTCCAATTTCTTGCTAGCGGGTTTTCCAATTTCTTGCTAGCAAGTTTCCAATTTCTCACTAGCGAGTTAACAATTTCTTGCTAGCGCGTTTCCAATTTCTCAGTAGCGAGTTTCCAATTTCTCGCTAGCGAGTTACCAATTTCTTGCTAGCAGGTTTTAGCCAGGCCTCTCTCCCAGGCCTTCACTTAGAAGGCGATTAATAAGTCCTGGGGATTAATAGGTTGCGATCATTCAATATGGCTGATGTTCATATCTCAACCAACGAAGGTCAAGAAGACCTTGTGAGTTTTTTTACTGGTTTTAATGACCTTTTAGAACAGTTAGATTCCGATGCTGACAATTTTGTGACTGAATACCTGGAAAGGAAACTAGAAGATTATGTCACCATTTTGCTTGGAATGATTTTCAAGCTGGAAATTGGTGAAGGTACAGAACATTGAAACAGCCTACTGATGCTCTTAAGAATGCTACATGATTTATCTTATGTTAAGCTTAAGGACATATCCAATGAAATGGAGAAACAGCAACCATCTGTTGGCCAGAGATCTGGTTATAATGTACCTCTTGAGAAAACAGAAGGTCGACCCAAGTTTGTAATAACCAGAGAACAGCTCATGAATGTTTGCGAGACTGGGATGACCTGGGCAAAAATTGCTACCTGTTTGAATGTCAGTGAAAGAACTTTGTACAGACAAGTTCAGGAATTTGATATTGATGGAAGTTTTTCAGAGATATCAGACACTAAACTAGATGAACTTCTCAAGTCAATTATGGCGATAACT
>Ga0126338_10000484_pt1 | contig 21514 bp, 12 predicted proteins | sample OrbCmetagenome_2_FD_92529 | JGI IMG/M metagenome (GOLD analysis project Ga0126338, IMG submission 92529) | Coral microbial communities from Petempiche,Puerto Morelos, Mexico - Orbicella C C metagenome | ecosystem: Host-associated > Invertebrates > Cnidaria > Coral | place: Petempiche,Puerto... | reverse complement strand
GGGGGGGGGGGGGGGGGGGGATGATGGGTTTTGGCGGTTTGGGCAATTTTCTGGGGCGTGAAATTTTTTCTCACCTTAAGAAAATCACAGGACCTGGTTAAAAGAAAGCACTTCCCCGATTTTATTCGCCTTGTCCCCCCCCCCCCCCCCCCCCACCCTTGCACGATTGTTTTTCAGTAGTTTTTGCTGTGCGGGAGATTTTTGGGAAATTACCTAACTGCACCCCCCTCCCCCGTCAAGAAAAGAAAAAGGATCGTCCCTAACCTTATTGTGTAGAATTGATCATTTTTGTATTCTCGGTATAGGACTGGAACACGCTAAACCTGGATTAACTTATATATTTGCGTTTCTAGGTCTTGATGCCGGAAAGGTAGTGGAGTGGCAAAAGACAAACTCCGCTCGGCTGTGCCCAGACTCTCCCTCCCGGGTTTCTAAACGCTCTTTGAGAACAACAGAAATCAGGAGTATGATATTTACCGTTTGTTCACCATTTTCGGTAACCTTTTCATCTTGAGAATCTCTCGAGAAATACAGTGCCATCATGACAATAGCCACAGCCATGAAAAATATGAGCAAAGCAACCACAATAAAGTCCTTGCCACGTCGATCTCGGCCATGTTGCGCCTTCTTCTCCGGAGGTAGAAACCCAACTGTACTTGAACTTGAAGGCAAGGGAGCCTTTTTCACCGGTGGCTCCTCCCGGTACACGTACGAGGCTCCCGGTCCATTTTCAGGGAAGGACTCGTAATTTCCTATGTACGAGGGGGTGTGTGGGCGTTCTGAATTGTCGTATGCGGTGTTCATGATCCCCCTGGGATGTTTTGCCGTAGCTGGAAGGGAAATTCAGTAATGTGTCATCCTCAGCACTAATTTGGTCTTTCTTGAAGTGACATTAAAAGGCCATTTACGCAGGCCATTTCTGCTTGTGCAGTTTTTGTCGCGATTTCTACAGAAACTTTTGTTGCGCCTGAGTTTACAATTCCAAATTGCTCGTGTAAATCAGCTATGATTTTAATGCAATTTCAGCGTGATATCGCCGGAGATTTCGAAGTTACGACGAAAACAACACAATCTCTGTTTATAAGATATGCGTAAATCCTCCGATTCAAAACCTCCACTCATTTCATCACACTTCATGGCAATTGTTGCAGATCGTACTAAAATTGCACTGAAATTGGGCGAACGCAACAAAACTTTAAACATCTCTCGCGTAAATGGTTTTAACGCTGACACAGTTCAGGAACAAATCAATGACGCATTATGCATGCGATAGTCTGGCAATGAAGTCTCTTGAAGGCGGACAGTCTATCTTAATAGTTAACATTTTGTCGGCCACGCCGGTTCTTTACAAATAAGATGGATTATCCACGAAAATTCGTCTCAGAATTAATCTCTGGATAGATATGTAGCTGAAAACACACGCGCTCTTCACGCGCGCACACACGCAAGCGCCTCACACGCACACGCACGTTCACATTTGGTCAGTCATTATCGTCCTATGTTGTTTTGTAGGAGCGGCCCTCAAACTTAAAGAAAGCTGCAAAGCCTGAAATTGACAGAACCTGCTTACACAAAGAACCAACGAGTAGAGGGGTAGCTGTAGCTGATCATGATTGCTGCGAAGGCAATCAAAGGTCCGTTGAGCTAACTCGTATAACAGTTTTTCCGTTTTGCTAAAAATAGGCACCTTAAGATACCAGGACGGGACGAGCTAGGACGGCTGCCGGAAGTGAAGTGACTCAACCGGGCATGCGCACGAGAACTCTCGACTCATCTCTCTGCCGTCATCTCGTCGAGGACGCCATTTCGCCCGACTAGCCGTCGTATCGAAGACGTAAGTATTTTGCTCTTGTTTTGCCCCGATAACTGTTCCGATCGACTTTATTTTCAGTTATATTGATAGGAATGTTTATAAGGTTCACAGTTTTTGCGATTGTGGTGTACAATCTTCGTTGAGATACGAAAATGTGAGTAAAAATATTCCTCGTCTGTTCATTTGTGTTTCTGCAGCCACTGTGCAGACGCTATCACGATTGTGCAAGCTCAATACAAACTGTATGCATTGAGAATACATCAGTGTAAGTACAGTCGATAAGTAATTGTAAGAATGAATACCATGGAGTATCTATCGAGCAAATAAAATACACATTTTCAAACTGATGTTTAGTTGTTGGTTTTTTATACTACCCGGAACTTGATGCAACGTTTGTTTGATTTTTATAATGCTAGTTACAATTACAGATGGAAATTGAGACGTTCACCAAAAGTCAGGATTCTTCGGCGACAGAATTCCCAAACGCTTTAGTGGTAAAAAGCCATCTGAAGCAGGTCGATCAGATTGTTCGTTTAATTTTTTCATACGGTTACTATGGTTTCTCTATTAAAATATTGACAGATGTTTGCTTCGCTTATAAAGAAACAGAAATTCAGCATCGCTGTTCACTATCGTTTAAGCCTAATAGGATAAGATTTCTATCATCTCTTTTATAGTCTAATGGATGTCATTGCTTCTGTAAATAGCTTGTACGAGGTTCGAATTATTGACGTCGCAGTCCTTTGCGAAAATGCACATCTTAAGCATTTTGTTTTTGGCGACATGACGGGACCCGCGAAAGTTTCCCGCGTCCACTGCCGTTGCCGTTCTGGCCTTCCAGTCCTCGTATCTTAAGGTCCTTAATAATATTATCTTGCGCTACCGTGGCCTATAGTGGCGTTAAAAACAATTGTAATTTTTTTTTTTGCCTTGGTATATTTAGCGACAGATCACTCTACTTGTTTTTGTGCCGTTTATAAATTTTTTTCAATAACGTAAATCGCAGATAACGACTTGTATGTTTGATTTTCCGTTCGAAAAACAGAAATTTCGTAGAAACTCAAAAATCACTATTCTACAACAAGTGATTATACCCCAAACCCAAGCCATATTACTGCACTGATTGCATACTGCGTGATATTGCTGGTGAGCACGTTCCTCTATTTCATGCTCGACGAACTAAGAGCTACTAAAATATAAGAAAAAAAAGTTTGCTTAGAATTTCTCGAAGGCCTCGTTCTCGGCCGCGATCCCCACATGACATCGTAGTTTTCGCGCTCACTGTTCGATTGCATTCCGCGCTCTTTAACCTCGACTGGTAAGTACGTTTTAGGACTGCTCAACCGGGTTGACTCATGAATTTGCTTCTGGCCAAAGGCCAATATTAATTCAAGACGGAAAGTTAGGAGACAAAAAGGCCCTCGTCTTTACCGCATTACCACATCACTACGATATATACTTACATACATGTATGTGGGAACAACGCCTCATTTATATTAATCCCCAAAATAGACTGACTAAACCAGGATTACACGTGAAGAAAAAAAAAAGTTTTAAGTAGGAATTACCAGCCTTATATAAATATAGAATAAATGTTGTGCTTTTCTCTAATTCCTGTCGCAGAAACCGTTTTTATAGTATAGTATGTAACATTTCCGCTCAATGTCCTTTCAGTTACACATATCTAACTGTATACTCCAACACAAAGAAAAATAATGACAGTTATGTCACCACGCGCTTTGTTTTCGCCTAAAACACGAGTGTTTTCACGTCAGACGTAAACTATACTTCTGTTCCAGATCAATGATTTCAAAACAGTTAGTATAACTTTAGCCTAAAACTTTTCAAAATGACAAATCCGCTGTCGTTAATTATCACCTATCTATGCACTACTTTTATTTTCTAGCGAAAATTTGTTCAAACACTTTTGAGATGGTTACGGGACTAGTTGAGTCGCCTAGAAACCAGAAATAGGAGATCTTTCGGGCCTATATCTTTACACGTGAATTAATTACGGAGGAACAATTCAACAGGATATACAAAGTTCGCCTTTGATCTTAACCTGTTAAAACGGATGGTTGTGTCGGCTGAAAGCTAAGTGATCAAGAGGTGATGATCGATGGTTAAAAAGCTATGTAGACTCAAGAGTTCTCCAGAAATTAAATGCTTCGTTTTAAGAAGTCTTATCTGATGTCACAAAAATTCTGTACATTTCGTTTCATTATAAATTTCAAGTCCAGTGCGTTGCGTGCGTGTTAAATATTCAGTTTAGTACGCAATCAATGTTGTCGAAGTTTTCACCGCTTTTCTTCTTCCCTCGAACTTGCAAGGGTACTGAATTAGCATACCCTGATTTAACGTCTTGAATAGTGCTTAAAGGTATTAACGAACAATGTTACAGCAAACTGTGGCTGGAAGTATTTGCTCTGAGTTCTAAGATTACAATATTAGCATACTCAGAACTACTCACGCGAAAAACAGAACATGGACGGCCACCCACAGATTTTAAGGGTGCAAATTATTTAATCTCTGCCGGTAAGAGAGAACTTGGTAACGCCGTGTTCAAACTGACACCGTGTCAAAACAAGCTTTTGGCTTGCCATTTGTCCGCGATAGGTGAAAAACATCTCGTGCTAGCTCCCTCAGTGAAGTGTAAACATTGGAAAATTGAAGACACATTCCTTAGAATCAAAGCATAACACATCACACAACCAACTTGTACCTGCTTGATACTGCTTCTGAAGCCGCGGGGAACTGAAGTAGATTCCTTCCAAAGCCATTTTGACCGAGATCTTGAAGGTGTGTGTGACTTAAACAAAGATCGATTAATGAGCGTTTGAACGTCAGAGCCACGATAGCGCGCTTAGTGGACTTAAATCAAGAGATTGTCGTAACCTCGACCCCGTCCCCAGGCTCTTCTCGCAACAACGCAATTGATAAAATGTGCTGCGTCAGATAAACAATTAAAAGGTCAGGTGGGAGTTGTTACAATGTAGCTTTATGAAGATAATTAATTCACGGAACCCTATTAGGCTTTCGGGTCTTTTCGGGAGCAATCGGGATTTAATCCGAAAAAAAATTGAAACCGTTTGTTTATTTCGAACTACTGAGTTTCGACACACACAATTTAGGACCAAATTCTTTAATTTCGAACAAAAATAAATCACAGAAACTGTTACGCCGTCAACGAGCCGACAAATAAATTTCCAGTAGAGATTCGTTTTGTGCGCTGCTGATATAAATGCCCTGAATGACGTGAAGACAGATTTGTGAGGGATTCCCGGTTCAGCCGTTCCTATTGGTGGATTTGATTCGGTTTACTCAAACTTCTTTGTCGTCACTTGATCACGAACAAATTTTAATTGAATTAGTCACAGCACTGCTTACTAGTGCTATCAGATCTATGAGTCCGGCGTTAGCAATCGATAATTTTGATATTAAATAGATATTGAGCACAAAGTATAAGTAGTAATCATGGTAATTAATCAATTTTATCCTGAGAGATCGAGTGCAGAAGAACAATTTAGCTTTCGTCGATTTTACTTTCATCAGGGTTCCATAGTTTTGTTAAATTCGACCACTAGCAGTCTTTTGTTTAAAGGAAGGCAGAAATAATAAAAACATTGTTCATTCAGTTTTATCACGGAAGGAGAGTTTCTTGCTTTTTAGTCGCCAGAAGATTTTTTCACAAATATGTAAAATATCGCGTTGCACGTGGTCTCGGCAACGAACAGAGTTGCCAATGACAAAACGAAAAAAACAACAAAACAAAACAAAACAAAACAAAAAAAAATATCATCAACTGAAGGAAGGAAAAATAATTTCTGTATACCTTGATTGTTTATGTAATTTTTTTTTTCTCGTGTTTCGATCGAAATAGAACCACAAGGTTTGTTTTTCGAGCTCAAAATGTCTTAACCTGCATACTGCACACGGGCTAAAAATAGTGACACAGAAATGATAAAAATGCATGCGGCCTAGGATACTGAATATAGCGGAGAAATTCAAATGAGCTTTTTCTACTCAGTGTTTAGAGCCGATTGAATCCTAATCTCTTATGAAATATCAACAAAAAGGTCAGCAAAGACATGAACAGATCATGTCTTCGTATCTTTCTCCGCCTTGCAAAAAGGCGGGTCACACATTTGATAACGGAACCGACCACAAGCGAGATTCTCCCAAGCAGTACCATGATTAACGTCTGGAATTGAGTACGGAGAATTTGTACTCGCCTTATGAGTGGTTAAAATATGTCTGCTGCAAAAGAACAACTATTGAATATGACTTATTGCCCGGGGCAAATGGTTAACAACAATGTTATCACAAGAATATTTGTGCACTAATGTAACATAGCTGGTTCGTCGATCAACCCATTCAAAATTGGCTTCCTGTTAACAATTGTTAAAAGCAGTTGTATAACTTAAATTGCTGCAATGGTTTAATTTTCTGTTTGTTATATCATGTTCGCATGTTTGTCTAGCAATGGTTAATTTACATTACTCGGAGACTTGTTACACACGGGAACCCTTAACCTCATGCGATGTCTGAAGTGTTAAATCAATTAGCCTGCGAGAGCCTGCGAGTGCCTGCGAAGCACGTGAAAAATATCTTTGGAGGCTAAAATTAATTTCGAGAGATTGACAACAAGAAAGCGTGGCGCCTATTTACACAACAAGCAACGCTACGGAGCTTTTAAAGGCACTGAATGCTGAGCCGATGTTGTTTTGTAGCGTAAAACTAACAAACAACACCATGATCAACAGAAACTTGACAGTTTCCATTGTACGCATGAACTACTTACACGCAAGTTAAGTTGGTTACCTTAAAGATTGGCAGAAAAGCGGTAATGTTTTCTGTTCCCCGAGAGAAACAGATAAAATCACGAAGCGTGATGAAGTTGTACGTATTTGCTTTCAGGGCAAGGAAAGATTAATTACAAAACAAGCCTTTGTGAAACCACCGTGAAATTATATGCAGTAAATGTGTTGATGTCATCCAGGGTGCTGCTCTCCCGCTTGGAACACCGCAGTGTCCTGGTCAGAGATCTAGTTTACATCGGCCGCGGAGTCTTGTTACTTTCACCTCAAGCACTTTCTTGTTTCATTTTTAAGCATGGTTTCCTTATTTCACGAAGCGGATGACATCCTTATGGACTTTTTATTGTAACTCGTGCTCACTTAACCCAGATTACCGTTATGGATACACTTTGGGCTGTCGTTAATTGATGTACATCAAAGCTGACTGCGGTCTGCTTGACGGAGGATAAAATCATTATCACATGTTATCCACTTTCTCGATGCCCACTTTAATTAAGTTGCTAAAATTAGCATGTACTGTCTTAGCTTTCCCGAACAATGCTTTGACCGAAAACAATAACACTTGTCCGCTTATATTAAAACGCAATAATCGCTGTATTACATATTTCTCCGTCGTCATGCATGGCTGAGCTAGTTATGACACTTCCCCCCCCCGATACAAGGAGGACAATCATATCCCATATAGGGATTTATTTACAACAAAGGTTCACGGGAAAGGGCAATCCCGTCCCCCCGAGACCGTGATCCCTTGGTTAGCACCGTGAAATTGAGACCTCAGGGAAATATTGGAAAGTGGGTATGAGCCAGCATTACTTACAGCGGTTACTCTGTTTACGCATGTTCAGAAACTGTTATTGAACTTAAATGAGTGCGCACACTCAAACTGGAAACCCAGAGTTTTTGGTTCTGGCTTTTTGATTTCGTCTAGAGCGTCGAGCGTTCGGTCATCGCTAATCCCAGGGACGAGATTGGCTCGAAAGCGTTTTTTATGCTTTACCTGCAGAAAGCCTCGTTGGGCCATATAGTTCGTAGGATTCCAACACGTTTATAATTTAATTTACTCCCACTGGTCAATTCGCATTACTAACTTGCCGCGCATTAATAATAATAAAGACTTTATTTTGTTTACCTTTACCTTTAAACACTTAATAGCCAAAGGCTAATAAACTTGTCGCTCTCAGAAAATAAAACTATGAATACAAATAAATAATATAATAAAAGTTAAAAACCTAAAATTATGAGAGACACGAGTATATTAATTACAATAAGATTAAAAACTTAAATCCTATAATGGTCCAAATGTTGCTGCGCTGCGAAGATTGTTTTAAATAAATTAATTTTTAACCCTTTGACGCCCAAGTAGCCCTATGCGGCCACTTCATGGTCGTGCTCTTTGTAACACTTGTGACGTATCAATTTGAATATCACCAGATATTATTGATAAGCATATGGTAGTACTAGGCTAGGCCTTTCCCTACAATGATCAGGTTTAGATATCGACGACATTCCGATGTCGCAAGTCGAAAAACAACGTTATCAGTTTTGGTGCAAAAACGGTGGTAAAATGGTTCACTATGCCTGGCTCATGCGCATGCCCAGAGTTGAAACATTGCCCAGTTTTGTGCCTAAACCTCGAAAAATCTCTCCTTTTGGTAAAAAAAGCTTTCTTGGCAAAACTTAGGCTTATTTAGCGTCACGGCAGCCATAAAACCTGACTAAACGGTTAACCAAAGGTTAACCGAGGCTTACCAAAACCACAACCATTTTATAAAAGAAATTAACCTCTTCCTTTGGCTCAAAGATCAGTCACTATGGACGAGAAGGCTACAGGATTATTCATCTCTCTTTGCGCCGCCCGTGAACTAACTGATCACCGAGAGAAACAGAAAAAAAGTCGCTCCGGTTAACACTGTCCAATGCAAACTGCTTGAAACAGCCCAATGAAACCACACGAGTAAGTTCCCTTGGCCTTTTTATTTCAAAAGGTTACATGAAATAGAAATTTTTCTCTTGTGTTTCCAGTCTGGCCACGTAAACATTCGAGCCACAATGAGTTTTATCTGAAGACAGCCGGAAAGCTTGCAGGTGGAAATCATTTGCCTTTCCCTGGCTCTTTCACGTTATCTTCAAACTCCTGTAAACGGTTCTTCCAAACCGATTTTGGTTGTTTATTGGGCTCAAATGAAAAAAAAAAAAAGGAAGAAAAAAAAGACAAAATCGTAAGCTAATACTTATTTTGCACAGCCGGGTTTGATGCGTCAACAGTCTCTTTACACTAGCGAGCAATGACACACAATCTTGAAAGCCAATTATACTAGTAACATTCCCACTGCCCCTTTAGTTCATCAATATTGCACTGTAATTTAGTATGTACATTTATGCACAACACTGAGCTAATCAATAGTGGAGAGAATGTCGCTATTTTAATACATTCGCAAAAACCGATTTTCTTATGACATTCGCTAAAACAATGCCTACAATTACTTTCGAAAGTACCCTCAAAGTTGCTTATTGCCTCCTTAAACGGTATTTTCTCTTACTTATCTTCTGGGTTCTGTAGTATGAAGCTCTGGGAGGGACTGCTTTAAATTATACCCTGCGTGACAGACAAGCTACACCACCACACTATATCGAGGATTCAGTTGCGACACGTCCGGCTGCACCACAGGCTACTCTCAATAAAACTGATGAGAATGTTCTTAGGGACGGACCATTATATTTTTGAGGGCGGTGATGAGAGAGGGGGGTTTGGGTCACATTTATCATTTGGGTTTTTTTCTCCAAAAAACAATTCTTGTACAGCAAGTGCTTCCTACTAACCAGATCCTATATTAATTTGATGTTTTAAAACAGCATTCTTCCGCAACCTATTGCCTACCCTACCCCCACCCCCTCCCAAACAAGTATGCACAACCTAAGGCTTGCCTAAGACAGTTGCTCATCTCCCACCCCCACTCAAATAACAATGGTCCATCCCCTAGTTGATTTGGTGAAGGAGTCTACCTTACTAGACGTTTTCTAGCATATGACAACATTTCCATCGAAAGGCTAATTCACATTTATCAGTTATCACATTTCATCCATTACACTTCATGGTTTAATGAGGTAGATTCTAAAAGCGTAGAAGCTTTACAAGGAAACAGAAAGGCATAAAATGATATGAATATTTATACCTGTGCACGAGGCATTCGATGCAACCAATGTGGTACCTCTTAAGGGTAATTGTAAATGTTAGCCATACCTACAAAGCGGGTATGTCTGACAGTACCTATTATTATTATTATTATTATTGAAATTCTTGATGAACTGATCTTCATCCATTCTACAATTTTAGGGGATTGGCTCTCCGTCTGGATAACGATATTTAGGAAATGTTTATTACATTCGTGGATGGACTGCTAGTCCATCGCAGCTTATCTTCAGCATATTGAACAATATTTTCTAATACATTAGCTTTTTTCGATACATATTTACATATTATTTGAATTTTCTCTAGTAGTACGAGGTGCATCGATATATATTTTTACATCTGAGTGGAGTGAAGCGCCATTTTTCGCGGTCAAGAACACGTCACGAAAATGGACTCGACTCGACTTCACTTCTCCACCATCGCACTGTGCCCGTCTAAAAATGTTTCTCACTAAACATACATCACCAATCTTAGGCCCAGGTCAACCGTCGAACTTCACACGAGACGAACTAAACTGAGAGCATCAAATTCATCATAAGTTCGACGTTTGACTCAAATGAGTTCGTCCGACTGAATGTAGACCTAGATTCGATGTAAGTTCGACGTTTGACCCAGCGGTCGAGCTTTACACGTTTGGATCGATTCAAACTGCAATTTAGTTCGTCTCATGTGAAGTGCAACGTTTGACCTGGGCCTTAAAAGCTGCTTAAACTGAATTCTTGTCGGGCGTTTAACCCGCGACAGAAGATAATGGGCTTCGAGACCTGTTCATTGCTACCAGTTCCATTTAAAGCTATTTCTTTTTTGTCAGGATTCTACAGAAAGTTTTCTCTAGGATAAGGAATGAAATGCTTGTTTTTGAAAACTTTGAAGTTCGTTTAAGGTTCATGTTAGCGATGACTATTATCCTTGTTCAGTGCAAACATGGAAACTGAACAACGTAGAGAAAAAAAAAGTTAACTGCTGAGAACAATTCGCACAGCGAGACAGGTAAAGCAAGACAATGATCTCATAACTGTTCTCTGTAGAAGTAGGCTTTGCCTCGCGGATGAAATCCAAACACTGTGAATCCGGGAGAAATCCAACCGGTGGAATTTCCAGGAGCGTCAAAGTGCACTTTCTCGTGATTGATTCCCATTACTACTATTAATATACATTTGACCTTTCTCCGGTCAAGAAGTTCAAAAGTTGTTCCACTGAGACGATTAAGAAGAAGTTTCTCTAGTTTATCCACGAAAAAAAGCATTTGTCCTTCTTGGTGCTTTATGATCACTCTGCGAATTGTGGGCACATCTTTCGTATAAAACTCTCCTAAATATGGCGCTGCTTCCTCTTCTGAGATTGTATGCTCTTTCTGTAAATTGAACAATAGAAATCGTTAATTCTCAGCAAGATTGTACTGTGCTCAAGGAAATTTGTAAACGTATCCTTATTTTTACGTTTAGGCCGCTTTTCGAAAACGCTTTTCAGACCGAAGAAATTTTTAAACGCTGGCTTTGCGTTTTAGCGCGGAAGGAAAACACTTTGAAAGCGGAGCTTTTCGAAAACGATAACGACATGAAAATCACGTGATTTCCATGTCCGATTTTTCCTCAAAATGACCGGTGGTTGTTGCGTTTTCAAATATCTCCGGCGTAGTGGACGGACAGCATTTGACGCGTTTTCAGAGTGAAAATCCCGCTTTCAAATTTCTCCGGCGTAGCAGTCTTATGTGGCTAAAAATTGTGATAGTATTAACATAGAATTATCGAAGGGTAAGACTTCGCCAGGAGAAAATGGCGTAATAATGTCTCATTGGAGCTGTTTCGGCTTTTTTGGACCTTGGAGAAGACGGCTGTCTCTAGTTTATAGTACTTATCTTTCATATATATGGTTTTCGTTCCATTTTCCTAAGAAAGTAAAGGGTTAACAGTTGGACTCCAGTAACCCGGCCCCAGACTCCAACTCGATCAGAGCCGAGATTCGATTCAGGAGAGGCTTATGAAATTTGGAAGGGAGTAGAGGGTGGCATGTTGGGACACACCAGCCAAGAAGGTGCTCTGGAAGAGCAAGGTTATGCCCGTGGTTAATTTTGGCGAGATTGGGGTAGGGTATGTTTCAAGGCGTTAACCTGAAAGTTTCCTTCTCCGCTCTCCGCCTTTGAGCAAAACACATCTGTAATTTTTTAAGAGCATGCCGTTGACCGCTTATTTTGGTGCGATGCGTGATTTGCGATTTCAATTTAATGCAAGGGAAGGTCATCAGTTACCCTCCTTTTTATCTGTTTTGTGCCTTCTTCTCCCTGTTGTAAGAATTAGTCTGTCGCTTATTGCTTATCATAAATGTCACGCTACAATTTGTAAGTTTAAAATGAATCGGATCACCTTCTTATCCCTCGCTATGAGTTCCTCGTGAAATGCCGTTAAAAGCTTGCTCGCTAAATCCGTACAAAGACCATTTAAACTTCCTGTGTTGAAGATGTTGAAAGCTGAAAAAAGGAATATTCATCAACCTGATTTTAATTATCTCAGAAATTAAATCAGAATATAAACGCAGCTCGCATGGAATGATTTTGTTAACGTATATACCATCATTGTTACTCTTATCTGCACGCATTGCAGATCTATCTATTATCAAACTTTGGTCAGTCTCTCGTTAGTTTCTAATTATTCACCTGGGTAGAGAGAGGCATCGTCGGAGTTCAGTGTATGTTTTGCTCACGGAAAGCTAGAACTCACCTAGTTTCAGCTCAGGAAACAAACAGATGTTTGATGCATAGCCGTACATGTAACCTGTTTTTGTTCTTGCAAGGTAACCGTTCATAAGGTACATCTCCCAGGGAGATCCCATGAACTGTTTGCCATTCAGGATGTAGGCTAAAGTCGAAAAGAAATTTGAAATGTTAATCATTCTTAGTGGTTACCTTTCATGCCTATTGATTACAGCTCTGAGAATTACGAGATGGTTGGTAAAACAAGACATGCTATATATATCCTAGGTGACGATCACATTTATTCAATGCAGTTTTCCTTATATATATGCAACATGGGTGTGGTATCGCTGTGCTGTCAGTTTACGAGTCTTGTGAATCCGGCAAAATAAAAACGACAAAGTGAAAAATTCAGAGTGCTTCTATATGCTTAAGAGTCTAATAACGTTTTAGTTGTCCAACACCGTTGATCTTTAGACCTGTCGCATCACGAGCTCACGCGGTCAGATCGAATGGATACTTAACAATTATTCCACGAGTGCGCGTTGGATATGAGATGGTAGATAGCCAACGAGTCGCATACAGCGATAATGATCCAATATCCAACAAGCGCGAGTAGAATAACTGTTTTATTAGAAACGCCCCCAAAATACAGAAAACTAAAAATAAAATAAGCAATTGGATTACAAGCTAAAAATATGTTTCTTATTAGATGTTTTGGTGCGTAGAATCGTGTATTTTGACGGGTTGTGCCGTATTTTGACGAGCCCTAATTAGGGCGAGTCAAAATACAAACAACGACAGAACGAGTAAAAATATAAAGCGATAATACATACCAAAACATTTAATAAGAGATTTATTATCCAACTGCTGTAGTCAATAAATTTATCAGTGAAAGAGGGAGAGTGTAACAGTTTTGCGTGCGCGCGCCGACCTGTCCGGCAAACAGGTTTTCTACTGTATATTTGTACTGTTATTTGGACGGTATTCGCTGCAGTTGGATAATAAATTCTTATTTCATGTGTCGCTGTAACATTTTTCACAACTCGGGATCTGTTAATCAACGCCGCAGCTCGACAAAATCAGCAAACTCAAAATAAAATTCGATTACTTACCTGGAGAGAAAAATTCTTCCGTCATAACAGGCGAAAGAAAGTCATCTTCTTCCATTGAATCGAAAAGTTTTATTTCCAACTGGAGACAACAATTAAAATTTGTATCAAAGTCTTGAGATTATTGATCGATCGTAGAAGTGATTTTGATGCTGGAAACATTTGAACTGATTCGAGATACAATAAAAACCCACGTATAAGAACCATCATTTTGTGAAGTCTAGCAAATTAGGTTTTTGTATTTTGGGGTAGTTATTGCTGGTTTTCACATGACGTCACTAAAATTCGAACTACAAAACTATTGATCTTCCTGAAATTTTACTTAAATGATGTATAAGAGCAGCTGAAAAGTAATATTCATACAAATATTCGCTCCGAATGGGTTTTTGCTTTTGTGATACACTACGCTTGAATTTCTAAGCTTTTGCGTGACGCGGCATTTACATGACGGCCTAGAGAGCTATCATGATGGTTAAAAAAAGTCACTTATTTCGGGGAACTTGGCTATCTGAACAGTTCATGTCTTAGAAAAACTATTATTTTAATGTTTTAGAGTTCCTCGAGGGATAAATGGACGCTTTTGTAGCAAAACTCAGTGACAGATGTTTCTGTCGGTTTCCGGCCGCCATGTTGGTGCCCATACGGATGGGCACCAGTATGGCGTCTCCATACAAATCTCTATAAATTTGGGTAAAAAATTTCTCCGCATATCTCGCATAAGGAAAATTCCTGTGACCAGAATTTTGGCGAGAGTCTTTGCATATTTACCTTCTTTCAATTCTTAGATTCTGGACTTAATCTATTGACCGGTTTTGATTTTTATTTTAATCTATTTTGAATTGCGTGACACTCAAAACCAGCAATTGGCATTTTAGCTAAGTAGGTTCTTAATTTCAATAAAGGAGATATAGTTGTTGATTACCAGGAAAATAAATAAACTTGGGTTTGGTCCTTAAATATAAAGTATTTATTCAAAACTGTGTTATTCCCAGCCTAACAAAACTGATTACATAAATTATAAGTAGTGTTTCCTCTATAACAAGAGTTCGTCATTTAACTGAAACCGACATATAAGAACCTGATTGATCTTGCTTGGCTAAACCACTTATAAGCGGTCTTTTACTGTATACCGGTTATCAACCTTTGACACCCTTATCACTCAACCAACTGCGTTATTTAAAGAATGTTCAAACGAGTAAAGGGTCAATTTACTGATAGTTTCAACGTTACCTTTGCGATGTCTGCTAGGGAGGTGAACATTCCTCCCGCCGGGTTTGCCCAGCCCCATTCAACCGGCTCCTGGGGTTTCTTTTTCAGATACCCCACGGGAATTCTCCGTCTTAACCTGTAGAGATAAAGATTTGCGGATTCATACGCATGGACCGAAAGTCTTGTGGCAGGTGCTATCTTTAACAACTGTTTTGTTCTGGCAACACACAGCACTATTTGAATCAATCTGTACAACTTATCTAGGAAGTGCTTCAAAAATAGCGTTAGTAGACAATTTGGCATTCTTGGTTCGTAGTTCCTCGTGGTTATTCTCAGAAAAAATCGGGTGGAGGTAAACTCTTATCCTGTTTAAGACCAAAATCTGCGATTTTCCCAACCCTATTTAAGACCTGACCAAAAATTCAATACCCTGTGTAAGACCTGACTCTTAAATCAATACCCTGCAACTGCTTCAGTTGAGTTGGAAACTATCCTCCATCTAGTTCCTGCACTCATCAACCCTTGTTCATGTTTCGTACACTAAAAAGTGTCATGTAATTTTGAATTCCTTTTGAAAACATGACGCGCGGAAATCGGACCAAGTATTATTTACTAGCTGAAGTTCAGTAAGAAAACTAAGGCAGCGTTTGCACTACGTCGGAGAAATTTGAAGACGCAGCTTTATTTCTACCGTTAGGCCTACAGTCCACACTAATCCGTCACAAAAAGGGAGTTTTTCAAAGACGCTCTTCAAAGCGGAGGAATTTGAAAACGCCGGCTTTGCGTTTTAGTGTGAACAGAAAACATTTTGAAAACGGAACTTTTCGAAAACGATGACGTCACGACAATCATGTGATTTCCCTGACTGAGTTTTTCTCACAAATCCAAGATGGCCGCTGATTTTTTCGTTTTGAGATTTCTACGGCGTAGTGTGGATGGAAAACATTTGATGCGTTTTCAGAGTGAAACCACCGTTTTCAAACTCCTCCGATGTAGTGTGGATGGGGCCTTAGCTACTAGCTGAAGTTCAGTAATAAAGAATTTTTTTTCACATTAATTTATTAGCAATAGATGGTACTTACTCAGGAGTTAACTTGAATGCCGAATCATGCATCTCTAGTGGATCAAAAATGTTTTTCCGCGTCCAGTCTTCATAGGAAGTGTTTTGGGAGAAGGCCAGTCCTTGACCAAGAAGTCCAAAACCTAAATTGCTTCATGATAACGTAAAACCGTTGTCAACAATCTAATTTACCATTATAAACTGCAAAATATAAGAGCGATTTTTGAGTGTTTCAAATTTTGTAACCCAGTTACATATATATATGAAAACGTTAAAATAACTTAATTGAAACATAGATATAACAAATGTCAGACCTGTAACTGACTTTATCGCCTGGTTGAGCAATAAGCGTAAGATTCCTTATTCTCTCTAACATGACAGTATTGTTATCTGGACAAAGCATCGGTCCTTTCTGAGATAAACATGGCGCCTCCCTTGGAAATCCAGACATGTGAGTAACCATTTGCCTAAGGAACAAAAATATAGAGAAGAACAACATCTCTGTTTTGCCGCAGCACTGTTTGCAGATATTAGTTGAAAACTTTAATAAGAACTGGATTTTTTTCAGTGGTATAAGCTCTAATTAAACAGGTAAAGTTAATTCTTTCGCAACAAGAGTTAACAGTATTCCGAAAGTTCAAAGAAATCCTAGCCATTTTTTTGTAAACTTATAAAGAGTTGATCGATCAATAAATCAATATTATCGATTGCTTCAGGTGATCGACAGACAGACAATCTGTAATGGTATTAGGTACTGCTACACTGACCTACCTCAGGACGATCTCGTAAGAATTGAACGGATCTTTTATTGAGAACTTTGGCATATACTTCGTGAATGGATCATCCAGCGACTTAACCTTCTTCTCGTAATAAAGCTTGTAGAGCATCAACGCCTGAATAAACACAACAACAACAACACTACAATTCATCTCCAAAACAGACACATTTCCAATAACAGTTATAAATAATTCGTTTTAAAAAGACTGACAATTATTGCTGTGTGCCTGTGTGCCGTTTATGTTTTATATAGACTGATATTCAGTACTGTCCTCGCTCTAGGAGATTGCTACACGGTCAGTGTCCCACCAAACATTTGCTAGCCTTGGATAGCCGATGAAACACTGTCTCGAGTGTTTTGATATATCTTCTCGATCGAAACAAAAAATCTAAGGAGTAAATGGAGGAAGCAAAATCGTCAAAATCTATGCTAATTAAACTCCTTCACGGTTGTGATTTTCTTTGTATTAACTTGATGGGTTATTAATGAGTTTGAGAATTGAGTGTCGAAAGTTAGATAAGATCAAGGTAAAAGGTTACCCTGACCTTCTCTTGATTTAAATTAATACGCTTTTGGTTGAAAAAAGGTCACGCCACTTTTTCCACCTATCAAAGTTAAGACCAAAACCAATCACTCGCAACTCCCTCGCATGCCCTGGTTTTCTCGCGCTTTGTGCCACCTAAATGTATTTGCTTCGTGTTTTGATTGGTTCGCTGCCTTGTTTGTGTTCTTTATAATTGGCCAGATTGGTTCATTTGCTTTTACGACAGTGTATTGAAAACCACCTTAAAATGGATCTTGATGGAGATGGTCAAGTCAGCGCGACATATGCTAATTGATAAAAATGTCATTGAGTTCTCCAAACACGAGTGGAATCTTTGACCCTCCGTACATCATTAGGAAGCTCTAGTAGTGAGCCGACAGGAGACTGGCGCGAGCTAGGACTGCCGCTCACAAGCCCTGGGTTTCTACAACTTCGTAAGGGGTTTTTGATGGGCTTTTAAACGGAGGGGCGTGTATTCGCAGGGGAGCTTATTAGCGAAATAAGAAACTGAAATTGTTTGGCAATGAGCTACAGCAGTGTTGATCGAAATACGTTTTTTCATGTACTGGAAGTTTAATTTAGTGCTAAAACATAGTAAATCGAATTTCTTTCATTTTAACCCGAGAGGGGGCTTATAAACAGGGGGGGGGGGACTTATAAGCGGGAGGGCTTATGAGCGACAGTTAAGGGCAGACGTAGATGAGTCAAGTGCACAAGCAACTAGGAAAATAATCAGAGTTCTGTTGACGGTTGTTAAACTTACCGTTAAAACTTTGGTAACACTTGCTATAGGGAACACTGTACTACTGGAGAGTTTTGGCGCTGTGGGGTTCGAGTTGTTCATTCTACCAAATGAACGTTCCCAAATCACTTTGTCCATGTACACAACGTTAGCCATGATGGAGACCTATTGGGTGAATCAAGACAACACTTTCTGGAACCTGTGCCATATACATGTATACGGTTGGTTAGCGACAGCTGTTGTTTACGAAGTAAGAGCATAACTGACGAACTAACAAGCGAACTCCCCCAAAAGCAAACAGTTGTTTTACAATAACTGTCTAATTTCTCGCGCGCTGTTTGGCTCATTTTATAGTCATTAAGAATACAGACGAGTAAAATTTTAATTTCTGCAAGCTCTCAAGTTCACCTTTCAGCCGTCAAACTGCGATAAATTCTTGTAAATTCTTTTAGTTGTTTACAGTAGTAGAAAAAATAAACTGTTGTTGTTGATCTGTTGTTGATCAATGAGGTTTTACGGACTTTTTTAAGTAGCCAATCAAAAAGGGAGAAACGCTATTGACAATATTCGCGTCATTTTGAATAAAATTCACTTATCTTTGTTTACGGTAAGTTTACGGCGTCTCTTCCCCATCATTTATTCCCGGCATTTGAGCATTTTAAGGTTTTGTTATTGTAGAAAACAAATTGACGTCAGTGTTTTATGCGTCTGTCCTCTTATTGATGATAAATTTCGTCATAACATTGTCAAAGTTTACTGCGGAACCACTTGCCTGCAGCTCGTGGTTCCACAGCCACTTTGACAATGTTATGACGCAATTTATGATCAATAAGAGGACAGACGCATAAAACACTGACGTCAATTTGTTAATTTTAAAACAAACAAACAAAAATAAACAAAATAGGAAAACAATAGACTTTTTGCAGGTCCCTTTCACGTGACCTTGTCAAAGAGAAATAGAAAAAGCATAATGAAATCAGAAGGTTGCCAATTTCAAACCACTGAGATTTGTACTGACGTTTTTATATGGCAAGGCTTCACATCCATCAACTTGTTGTTCACGCCAATGCTATAAATTGTCCAAACTTTCGAACTTTTAAATCGCAGTCCAGTGAACAACCCTGATTGATATCATTCTTGTCCTACCGTATCATCCTTAGTGTTTGCCTTCTTCAGCCGCTCCTCAATTTCGGTCAGTGCATCTTGAATGCTTTTGGGTAGAATGTTCAAAGGAACTGCTTTCGCTCGGACAGGACAGTAGGTTTTCGGATCCTAAGGACACAATTTATACAATGCGATGAGATGAGGAGGGGTTAGTGATACGGCATGAGATGGGTATACCCCCGGGCTGGAAGTTACCTCCAATATTTTGTCAGGTTGTCCTAATAATCCCCTTATACCCTACGGTTATATCCCTGAGGTTTGAACTAGGTGAACCAGAGTCTAGAAAGGAAACCATTAGCCATGCTCCGCGCGCTTTCTACATAAGGTAGTTCGGTAAACTCAGTTAACGTTTAACGCACATTATTTTCGTGTTTACTTATACGTATAATACGTCTAGCACGCACGATTCCTCTGAGACTCATTAATTGTAATTAATCAGTCGGCGACAAAAGTTACTCAAAATTGGAAAGAAACCGTTACCAATCAAGGTATATTCATTGCAAGAAGGCTGTAAGTCGGAAGTTTGAAGGGGCCACAACGAAAAATTCACAGCAGAAAACGACACTGCACACTAGCGGCTAAAAGTGCCATTTATCGACATACATCGCTAAATCATTTAGTGATGTAGGTAGATAAATGGCACTAATCAGTACAATCTTTTGCGAGACATTTTAAGTTTAAGGAAATTTAATACTTCTCATCGAATTATTTGCATAATTAAGGTTTTCGCATTTTTGCACCTGGTGTAATTACGCTGTTTTCAAAAAAGCCGACAACCAGCGAATGAAAAGAGAAACATCGACTGGCGGCACGCAGTCGTCATTAAAATCTCAAAACTGATGTTAAATACTGAAATCATCAGAGAACAGCTTTCTTGCATTGACTACATGGACCAATCATGACCCGACATACCATAGCATCTCCAGCATTTGATTTTCCCGTTTTGTTTTATAAAGTCGATTTAACAAATTGACGTGAGTTTTTCATGCGTCTGTTCCGTTTTTGACCATGAATTTCTTCATAACATTGTCAAAGTAACTGTGGATCCGCAGACTACTTTGACAATGTTGTGACGAAATTCATTGTCAACAACAGGATAGACGCATTAAAAACTGACGTCAATTTGTTTTTCACGATAACAAATTGTCAAATTACCCGTCCTCGCTCGTTGACGCATCGCATAAATTATAAATTCACGTGTCTGTCCGCTTATTGACAACGAAAATTAGCCAATGAGCGCGAGATAATTTCTGCAGTTATCGTAAAAAAGCTATCGATAATATCATTAGTTTCTGCAGTCTCTTCACAGAGTCGAAACATACATGTAATTCCGCCTATTTAGGGACACCTGCTGCCCGGACTGAATCGCTGCTTTGGCTGTCATGGAGTGAGCGGCTTCCAACAACGCGCGCCTGCGCTACCATGACAAGGTTTACGATCACTTATTACCGTTTCAAGTTGCCCCAGGCAGAAGGGTGTTATTTCTTTTGGCTTCTAAAATATGCAAATGTCTCAATTGAAGTATGAACGTTATTCCATTACCCAAATATTTTTTAACAACAATGACAGTCTGATTCACATTTTTAAATAAAGATTTCGTATATCTGTCAGACATAAAAATATCCGAAACTGGTTTGTTGCAACTCTTCTAAAGTGTAGGTCGCTCTGGTTTGATATGTTTCTTAAACTAACATTTCATTTAATTGCAGATAATTGCATCAAGATAAAAGAAAAACTGACGCTTTCAATACACAATAGTTTTTTTGGCCAAAAACATGTATAATAATTAAGAGAATGTCACCTTGATTTTACTTAGGAGTTTAGTCAAGTAGAAATTTCTAGACTAAATGTTTTCGTGTCAGTTTTGAAAAAGGTTCGGTGTATGACAGCTGCCGTTGCTTTTCCACTTGCACTATATTGGTTTCCTAGCGGGATTCACAAAACAAACTTCATTTCGGTGGCGTTTGTCACGATCTTGTTACTTCCGGACTGTATTGCAATAAATGCAGTTATGTTCCTAAGTATTGTTTGAATATCACCCGCTTAGAAAATACATTTAATCTCAATAGAACACAATGGATTTGACAATGTTGATTTCTAAACAAACAGAAATTGAACCCCTAATCAGGTTCTAGAAATAATAACGAAATTGTCATTGACCTTCAACGCTTTCAAGATGAAGTTTCAAACGTGCAGTTATTCTCAAAGGTCAATAAAAAACCGTACTTTTTATTTCACCAATAAATAATATACTGAAAAGCATGGATTATTTGCCGTACCTATTGGAAAATAAACTTTATCGAAAAGCGAGTCCATTAAATTAATTTTTATTTAAAATTGTCGCTTCCTTCCTCGCACACAATTTGTTTTTGAAAAGACTTGCTCGCAGTCTGGCT
>Ga0126338_10000483_pt1 | contig 21566 bp, 12 predicted proteins | sample OrbCmetagenome_2_FD_92529 | JGI IMG/M metagenome (GOLD analysis project Ga0126338, IMG submission 92529) | Coral microbial communities from Petempiche,Puerto Morelos, Mexico - Orbicella C C metagenome | ecosystem: Host-associated > Invertebrates > Cnidaria > Coral | place: Petempiche,Puerto... | reverse complement strand
CACTAAGAAAAAGCCGTGGAAAGGGGGAAAGGTGGGGGTGGCGCCTGGGCGGGGGTTTTTGTGTGGGGCGGAGGGGGGGGGGGGGGGGGGGGGGGCGAAGGAATGTGGTGGCTATTGACGAAAAGGTATTTTCCAGTCTTTCTGCCAAGGGAAGCACGAATCTCTGTTCGAGAACCGAGAACGTTTTATTTGCGAAAATGATGAAGAGCTCGAAAGCCACTGTGATACTAATTTAAATTGCCTTGCCCAGCTGAACACAATGCAATGACCTCAGCTACTAGGATGACTTAATCTAGAGTCCATATATAAATAACCACATCCCAGTTATATTTGTCCTTTACGTATGTCAAAATTACATGTAAAACTATACCAAATTAACCTTGTTTTGTATATCTATGTTAAAACGAAATAACTCTATCGAAATATAGAAGTACAAATGATCTTTTGCTATTTTCTAAGTAATATTACAGAGCAGAATTATATTTGACCAAGAAAAAAATAAATGTTAGAGAAATTAAAACTGTTCTCTTTTAGTAAGAGATCATCAATGTATACCTAATCTCTTGTTTATAGTTATGAAGCTATGACGTTCAACCTGAACCTACGGGGCCAACCTACAGTAGTTGAAAATGTACGAAAGTAGCGTCCGCTATCAAGTTCTTGTTCGTATCAAAATTACCAGAAAATGGCGAAGTAAGGATCTATATACATTTGCATAGCAAAAATCGAGAAATTCTGTCTTTGCTTGTCTACTGCTATTGATAGAATTACAAGCAAGGCGGGTTTTCTTTGTCATTCACTGACGTCCAATATGAGTTAAATAAAACCGCAAGGACACATCATTCACAGGATAAAGTTGTCATATGTCATGATAAGCTATTAAAGAATAAATTCATCAGGGCTGAAGAAGCCCGAGTAAGCCGGTGGGAAGGCGAATCCGAAGGCGGGAAGTCAACAGGCGAAAGAAAAAAACTCGACAAATCTCCAGCTTGTCTTAATTAGATCCTGATAAGGTAACTACTCTCCAAACTGGCTAAGTTAGAGTTACAGAGTCCGGAGGAGACTTAGGTTCGATTTCCGCCACTTTCTCGAGTCCGGTTCGGGGAAGGAGTGCGGGCTCCTTGCCCGAACAGCGGCTGGTAATCGAGCCTAGAGGAGACTCCATATAAAAAGGACGGGCGTGCTCGTTGGAAATTTTGAAAAGAACCCCTGAGGGACACCAAGATCCTGTTTTGTGGGCGTGGCTTGAATTCGTTTTGTTTTTTTCACTCTTAAGAGGTACCAATTCTAAAACAACGCTTTTTTCTCCTGTCATATTTTTTTCGGTTCAATACCCTAAAAGGAAGTAACAGAGAAAGCTTCCGGTGTGGATCTTTTGAGACTGAACACCCTAAGTGATACAAAACCGGTTTTTTAACCCCTAAAAGTTAGGACGAGCACCCCTGTCCGTTTTATATGGGAGTTCCCCCGGGATCCAAAGCCGGGAAGTCAACAGGCGAAAGAAAAACCCTCGAAAAATCTCTGGCTTGAAAAAGACACCAACACCGTCTTAGGGCTATAAGGTTATCACTTTCTGAACTGGCCGGCTAAGCTAGGGTGGCAGAGGCTGTCCTGCCATGATATCGCAGGCACGTCACTCACTCCATAAGCTATTACAAAGGAACATCACCACTCGTCATTAAAACCAGTCTAGATACAGCTCGAGTAAACATGATGTAATTACTCGAGAGATCATTGTTAAACCACGAAATAGCAACTACGACTGGCCACTCATATGAATGAGCTCTGTGTCCAAAGTCAAGGACTACTGCATTCTTCTGGTTGTCGGCTATATCACAAACTGCTATCCCTTTCTGAGCCATAAGATAACCCAACCGCTCCTTGGGGAAAGACTTCGTGACAAGGACAGCAACGCGGTGAAGGGAATCACTTCCTGCCCACTTGTTGATCTCATCTTGGACGACTTGAGTGATAAAATCAAAATCCGAATTCTTCACAGGTACCACTGTAACGGAAGGTCCACAAATGTGGTGACCGAGGTGGTTTGAAACATCATAATTCTCCACGAATTGGGTAAAAATTTCTTTTGTTTCTTTTCCAATGTGATCAAACCGAGGAAGCTTTAATCTCTGCAGTAAATCAAGAAGAGACACTTTAACAAACTCTTGTACAAAGGTGTAAACTTCAAAAGTGGATCTCACTATTGTTTTAAGGCAGGGCGCATGATAAATGTTGTGGGTTTTGCAGAGTTCACGAGCTTGAGTTTGAATTTTCAATGCATCAGCTAGTCCCCCTGTTTCATCACGAGATGATTCATCTTCGTTCCTTTGCATGTAATCATATGCAACCCAGCAATAATAATCAAGATCTGCCATTCGGCTCAGAAGGTTCCCCAACTGAATCAACACGTCAGGAATTTTGGCTTCAAAGGCCTGCAGCTCATCAGCAAAGAAGTGAAACTTCACGGCAGGATCGCATCTTTGAAAGAACTCGGAAATGCCGGCCGGAGACACGACTTCGACTCCACTTGAAATGCTGTTTTTTGCAAAAAATTCCGTGTAAAGTGCGGCTAGTGAAGAGGGAACCACAATAACAACCTTCTGTCCCTGCTTGGCACATTCCAAAGCTTTGAACTGGAGCAAAATTGTTTTTCCGCTTCCGGACGAACCGTTAAAGAATTGTTGGCGTGGGCCATTCCATATTCGTAGCTGATCAGGATTCAAGAACAAAAATTGTTTTGCCAAGATAGCCTGCTCCGGTCGATCAGCTGTCTTCACAACCACTTGCGACCCATCCCCACCTTGCTTGGTACCCCTTTCGTAGCTCTTCTGAAGGAATTTCTGCTGATCAATCTTCTTGCAAACATCTGAGAGCACTTTGGAGCTGACTTCGCAACGCTGGCCAACAAAAATGTAAATCAAATTCTGCAACTGTCGCTTTTCGTGGCTGTCAAACGTCCGTTTAGCAAATTTGTCTTCCCACCAGCTGACAAAATTTCCATCCGATTGCACGTTTTCTTCTCGAAGACTGATAAAATTTTGATTCTCGCGGCCTGGCTCACTGACGTTTGGCATTGCAATTACTTTATAAACAGGAATGGTAGATTCCTTGTAACCAATCTCGTGTGAAAGAGCATGAATTATTTCTTCTCCAATTTGAAGTTGTTTTCTCGCTTTGCTTTGAGTTGACTTACTGAACTTCTTTGGTGCTTTGACCTCGATAAGTATAATACCAATCTGCCGGTGAATGATCAGAAAGTCGATTTCTCCGTCGAGATTCAACAACTTGTCTGTCAAAATGGAGTGATTGGCAGGCAGCTTTTGTCGAAGAACATTTTTGATGAATTCGGTGATTTTTACCTGCGCTAGAACAAACATCGGCTGATTAGTTTCTTTCCCAAACTTTTCCAGCATGTGAAAGATTTTCAGTTCGGCGTTATCTCCATGAATGCTCGCTTTTTCGATGTTATTAAGCGGAGTCGCACCAGAAGCTTGACCAGTTGGCGCGATATAACCAAACGGAAAAGCCGAAGGGCACATAACTGTATCGTGGTCTGATGAATCTACATAGTCGGGATGAATTCCGCTGAAGTAAGCTTCGCAAGCTTGCGTCAAGTCAGAAAAATATTGGCCCGCCGGCCCTTTAACAAAGGCAGAAGCCTCCATTGCCCTTCAAGAATGTTTTAAGCTATACCGGAAGACACACATAGAAGAAGGCAGGTCATTAAAAATTTATCACTTTCGTTTTGATAACAAAAACAAAAATCCCATGTCTTAATTGAATTTCAGTTTCATGTGGCTTAGGGGAATTTTTTTGTTTTTCTGTAAAAGAACTTCCAAGTTAAGATTGGCTTGAGGGATTTCATTTCGGGACCTGAGGGGCTGTTTAAGAGACCTCCAAACCTAGTTACTAGTAGCAGACGCTCTTTGGGTTCGCCAAACAATCTTGTTTCCCTACGTGGGGAAGGAAGATTGCGTGACGAGCCTAATGAGCGTTTGCGTACGAGGCTATGCCTAACTAGTACGAGGCATACTCCAGGTCATGGACTCCTGATACCCTCGTGTGTTATTCCATGCTGTTGCTTGCAACGAGAGAAACGTTTCCTGGGTGTTGCATTACGCTTACTACGTGACGCAATTCAGCTCGTTCGAAGGCCGTGACGTTTTAGCAGCCGCTCCAGCTTCTCTGTCCGAAAGAGACTAAGGCCTGACTACTCGAGTCACCATTCCGTTCCTACGAGCAATTTGACCACCGCTGTTTTCGAAAATACAGCTTTTTCATTTTCGATGGCTCGGTCACCAGTGTCCAGTCTAGGTGAAATTTTGAGAAAGGATGGTTCAGTCACGATGGTTGGGGTTCAGCGACCCAGAAGTCCAAAAATGGTCGACAAAAGGTTTACGTTTGCGGGTGGAAAAACCGAAGATTGGAACACTGTGTCAAATGCCGTGACTGCTCTCTTTCAACGAAAGAAGTTAGCAAAATTAGAATTAAGCAGTCTGACAGAAAAGGTAAAATCAGTTAAACTTGAAATCGGTGGGCCCACGATATGCGAGTGGTTCAAGGAATCGCTTGTAAAGGGTATGATTATTCTACGCGAAGATGTGAAAGACAAAAATGGCGAAGTTCTTCTTGACAAGCTGGCTGATAGTTGGACCTATTTCTTCTGTACGATATTGCCATTACTTCAAGCAATTTTCTTTGATATACAGTCTCGCGAAGCCCAGTCTACAAGGTCTATTGCCCTTTTAAACTTTCGAGATGTTGTTGTGTTGAAAACCAAACTGGAAGAAGCGTTTGTTATGGATTTAACTGTTCCACCTAAAGTCGTACAGATGTTGTTGATTTTGCAGGTGAGACTGAGAATGTTTATTTTTTACATTTTTTCGGTTGCTAGAAAGATATCTTTGTACAAGGCTGTATTGTCATATTCCTTAAAAAATGGATTGGCTATATTGCATTTCAGTTTGTGTTGTGTGACTCTGATTGGTCAATCTGATTTTCAGGCACGCTTTATCAGCTGCCACCATTTAAACAACAAATTGACCTCATTTTATCATAGTCTACACACTCTAGACCATAGAAATGTCATAACAAGATGTTGAAAACTCAATTAGATCTATTCCCTTTAAGTTAATTTCTCTGATGTCATTTCTTTCGTCTATTTATGAGCTCAAGACTTTTTTAACAATTAGATTATGAGCTCAAGATTTCTATCATGCATAAAATTCAAGAGCGAATAATCCAGTTGCTTCAGTACAAATCCATCAGTCATTCAAAACTTAAACAACAAGACTGGTTCACAGTCACTTTGGAAACTGCCATTTTGTTGACAACCACACAGTGCTGGGCTATTCACTATCTACTTAACAGCTAGATTATGAGCTCAAGATTTCTATTTAAACAATGGAGTGTATCTGTCAAGGAATTATTAGCTGATAGTTGCCCTGCAGAAATTTGAAGTTCTTTAAACAAATATTTGCCCGAGAAGCGAAGCTTCGAGAGCAAATATGTTAGTTTTAAGAACATCAAATTTCCAAGGGGAAACTATCAGGCCGATAGTTCCAAGGCATAAACACTCTATTGTCTTTATTGTTCACCACTAAATTTTCTTCTGCGCGCTAGATCAAAACTCATACAGAATTATTTTCTAATTTTCTGGATGAAAGCCGTGAAAGCCAAATGTGAAATTTGAAAAAGAAAACAGAACAAAACCCACTTAATACAATAATTTCAGTTGTTTTTTTTTCTGGAAGCCTGCATATTTTCATGGAGTACTATCCATCTGGGTATTTTCCTCAGACGGGCACTATGGGCTGATAGTCTCTCTCCATGGATGAACACTATCACGTCACGTGATCAATTTAAAGCAATAAGAATTGGAGAAAATTTGGTGGCCAACTATAAGAGGTGATAGTTGATGAGACCGAAGGCCAAATCAACTATCACCTCATAGAAATCGAGTAGAATTCTAACTAAATTTCCTTCAAATAATGATTTCCAATCACTTCTCAACTTAGTATTACATTTCATACTTCAGCAAAATAGCGCAGATTGAATTGTTATTTGAAACTTGCAGTTTTACACGCATGCTCATCAGTTCAGTTTGGTCTAGGATCGGGTGTAATTTAGGGGGAAAGTGGCCAGTGTATAAATAATTTAGTCTAGAACAAGGTTTTTTACCTAGGGTTCTATAATAGAAATTGAAACTTGGAAGTGTCTTTGTACAATATTGGTTTAATAGTTAGTTTATATTGGACTATGATTCATAGCGATAAAGTTTCTGTTTTGAAAATAGCTAGTCTGGGATAGGGGTTTTTGGCACCTAGTCTAGAATACGTTTGCAAAATCAAGCTGATCATTGTCTAGTATTGGGTAAGGGTTTCAGAGTCCCAACAGCCCACCCCCACCCAAAGGTTTATAAAGTACCCCCCTCCCCTGGGATACCAGTAGATTTATACTAAGGGATGATAGGGTGACAAGGCTGAAGGCTAAACCAACTATAACCTCAAGTAGAAATCAAGTGTCATTAATTTGATTGTTTTAAAGCAAAATTGAGCAGACTGAATCATAATCATTTTAATTTATAACTTGCAGCTGTTTCTGCACATTCATCAGTTCATTAGTAAAATTTTGAGGATTTAGATTTTCCTACAGGGGGCATGCCTTAAAACTGAAAATTATGTGAGTTTATTTATTGAAATTTCCAGTTGCTATGGAGCACTTGGGGCTTTCATATTTTCCATTAGGGTATCTGTTTTAGGTCAATTTTTTCTTTACATCAGAATGAACCAATTTTTGAAACCAGCCTTTTTTAAAATTTTTTTTTTTTTTTTTCAGGGGCGGGGGTCTTAAAAGAACAACATATACACCACCAACCCCCCTCAGTTTTTAACCCTACCCTACCATGCCAGGATCCCATAGTCACCTGTGGGTATACTGTCACCTGTTATAGTTCATCGCTTAATTTTCTGGAATTCCTAATGGTTTAAATTGATCATGTGATGCGATAGTGTTCACTGGCAGAGAGACACTATTTAAACAATAGAGTGTTTCTGTTGAGGCACTATCGGCTGATAGTTGCCACAAGGAAATTTGATGTTCTAAAAACAAATAGCTACCATTGAAAGGAAGATTCTAGCGAAAATATGCTAGTTTTAAGAACAACAAACTTTTAAGGGGTAACTATCAGATTGATAGTTCTGAGACTAAAACACTCTGCTGTCTTTATTGTTCAGCATTATATTTTCTTTCACACACAAGTTCAAAATCATATTGAATTATTTTCAACTTGTTTACATGAAAGCCAAATGTAAAATTTGAAAAAGAAAACAGACAAAAACCTACTTTATACAATTTCAATTGTTTATTTTCTATAAGCCAACTTGTTTACAGAAAAAATTTTCACTGATGAGTTCTATATCCATCCATGTTTTTTCCTCAGACGGGCACTATGGGCTGATAGTTCTCTCCGCAGATGAACACTATCACATCACATGATCAATTTTACAAATAAGAATCAAAGAAAATTTAGTGGTGAACTATAATTGCCCATGGTAGTCGTCCAAGTAAAATATCCAGATGGATAGTATTTGCTCGTGAAAATTTTTCTTTAAGCAAGTGTGCTTAAAGAAAAAAAATTGAAAGATGCAATTTGTTTGTTTTCTTTTTCAAACTTTACATTTGGCTTTCACACCTTTCATCTAAAAAAGTTTATTAAAAATAATTCAACATGAGTTTTTGACTGGTGCACGGAAGAAAATTTAGTGGTGAACAATAAAGACAATATAGTTTTTTTTGTTGAGGAACTATCGGTCTGATAGTTACACCTTGGAAATTTGATGGTCTTAAAACTAGCTTATTCTGCGGGGCAACTATCAGCTGATAGTTCCTCAACAGAAATGCTCTATTGTTTAAATAGGGTCTGTGTGAGGTCATACCCAATTATCAGTTTTGACCAGTTATGACAATTAAGTGATAACTATAACTTACAGTGAATAGACAACACTCACTATGATGGCTATGCTATCAGTGTAGATTGTCTGTAATGCAGACAATTTAAGTGATTATCACCAATGCTTAACTGGAGACTCAATATTATTTTCTTTTACAGAGTGTGCACGATGACCAGAATAGCAGAAACTACAGAAAGCTGGAACATCTTATCTCTTATACTGTGTCACCTTACTTAAGTTCAACAGGCTTGCAACCAAAACCGTTGAAACAAACTGTAGAATCTACAGCAAGTAAAGATGAAGATTCACAAGAACCAAGTACTGTGACAGAAAAAGTAGCAGAAACTGTGAGACAATCTAATAAGAAACCTCGTCCCATCAGTGTTGGGAACTCCTTGGAACTTCAGTCTAGGTATTCGGCTGACAGACTTCATGAGGCTGCGCTTCAATCAGGACAAAACAGACGCTTTACGTATACATCTGATTGTTTAACTGATTCATCTCGGAGTTCTGTGTTTGGCTCTAGCTCATCTACTGTCACCTAGAGCTACTATAATGGTTTAAAGGACTCTTTGTCACCAGTCAGTTGACACAGGACGCACAGTGCCTACTGCAATAGTCGTTGCATCAGGCTTGAGTTTTACAGACTGAAGTTAAGACTTCAAGCTTGCTTGAGAGGCCTTTGTCTTCATGTCGTGACAACTGACTCTTGCAGTTCTGTCTTATGCCAGGGGGTAATGAACAGGGACGGTGTGACCTGTCATAGGTTATATCCTCCCGGAGAAGTGTCTATTCACTTCATGCAATAAAACTCTCGAGAAAAGCAAATTGAAGATGGTCTCTTTGAGTGCTTTGTCCTTTAAATTGATCCTAATCATGTCAAAAAGTGAGCAATTTGCAAAGAATATATCACACAGGAAACTTGATAATTTAAGTTGTATGTCAGTCACCACTTCTCATGTATACAGTTCACAGAACAACATTTTCAGGCCCTTCATGAAGCAAATCAGAACAGTGTGAAAATCAGAATTATCTTACTTGTGGACTGCAATTGTGTCATGAGTGAAAACTAATCAGATGTGAGATAAATCAAATGCAAATACTAACAGCAATGATCCCTGTGGCTGGATTTATCATCTGGCATTCTGATTAAGCAATAAATTATTCAATAAAAAACCTTGCATAACTTTGTCATCCAATGAAAAGTAAAACCAACTTCAACTGTAACTCACTAGACATGTTTTCTCACACCTTGTGTCAGCTACGTGTTTTTTCTTTGAGTTTTGATTGGTTCACTGGATTGTGATTGGCCAGATTTGTCGGATTTGGGGTGAATGAAGTGATTGTGGTAGAAAAATCAGATATCCTTTAAGACAGCTATGGTATTTATACATCACTGAACTCTCTAAGGAAAAGTGCACTCCAGCCTTTCCACTCCTGTCTCAAACTACATGGTAGAGTTTCTTTGACACAGGGGCGGATCTAGGGGGGGGGGGGTGCAGGGGGTGTGCACCCCGCCGAAATGAAGACTTCTTCTTTGTATTCACTTTCAAAATTTGTTTACCTCGCCATTCAGTTATGCCATTCCTTAGTGGTGCACCCGCTCCTAAGAAAAATCCTCGATCTGCCCCTGTGACCTTGTTAAATAACTATACATGACCAGGATTTTAATAGCTTACATGGCTGACAGGAGTGTTATTCACACAAGCGCCAAAATCATGACAATATAGAGTAAAGATACTGTTTCATGACAATATGGTTTGCCATCCGGGATTCCACTGGCTTCAATGAACACAATCATGTTTTGTCCATTTTCTCTTCTCATGTCGTCTGTGATTAAAGGTGGCTCCATACAGTTCATTTATCGCGTTGCGTGCTCGGGTTTTTTTCTGCGTGCTATGTTTTTGCGTTCGTTTTTACACCCAGTCCTTTCAAACGTATTAAATGTAATAGGCAATGATGAAATAGTGTCACCTCCGTTAAAATCTTGGCTTTTAGTCTTGAATTATAAATGCACAAACAAATGCGTTTTTTTCCGTTTATGTGACTATATTTGTGCTATCTTAAATTTCCTTCGGTGAAATCTTCCAAAATTTTCACAGAACATCGAATCGGGTGGGATACGAATCTTAAACTTGAAAAAAGGGTGAAAAAAGTAGGGTTGTACCGACAGGTTTTTTGAGACTTTTGCAAATATTGATATGTCTTTTACCGGTTAACCTGAAAAAAGAGCTCGAGCTAAAGTAAAATATCGATTACCAGTTGGCCAAATTTTACGGAATTTCCGAGTCACCGAAGGAAACGCGAGAAAATTCACTTCAGTTTTGCTTTTTGTGCTCATGCTGTCGCTGATAAAGGATATCGAAATATGCTGAAGTTTCCTTTCTAATTCTTTTTATTAATATTTTAAAAAACTCAAATGAGATCAGGGATTGGCCGGAGAGAAGAAATTTTTACCTTGAAATGGGTGATTTTGGTACCTTCTTGGGTTGTAAAGTTTCTCTGTTGTATTCTTTGCTGGATTGAGTCATGTTAGGAACAAATTAGAATTAAACTTTGTGATTCCAATTCGAAATCGATGTTTGAGCATCTATTGCGAACAGAGCATACATGTATCTATAATAGATAAAGCTAAGCAATGTACTGGAGGCTGTTTGTGGTGCAGTGATATCGATAAAATGGCTAGTGACAAAATGGCTAAACCCTCCATAACCAGAAGTACAAATGGGTGTCAGAAAACTGGTAAAGCACCCTAATATAATGCTTAAGGGTAATAACATTTTTAAGGGACAAACTGTCATCTATAAGAAGCTACTTTGGAGATCGTCCACAAAATGGCAGTGTTTTATCACTTTCTCTGAGGTTTCGAGGAAGATTTAGAAATGTCACTGGGTTATTCAGTTTCCAAGAAAACTCAAAAATGGAGATTGAACTTGCGTTTAAAACCTCAAAATTATCCAATGAACTGATGAAAGTCATGAAAATCATGAAATTATGCGAACGGACAGCTGCAAGTTTCAAACAACAATTTAGTCTACGAGGCCGTCTGCGAGTTGATCTGGCCTTCGGCCTCATCAACTATCATCTCTGCCATAGAAATCTTGAGTTCATAATCTAATTGCCAATTAGTATAGGCCGTGCAAGTGCTAGATTTCGTGCAACTCTGGAAAAATAAATAAGGAAAACGAAATAAAATGGGAAATGAAATGCGTAAAAAGAAACTGGTAACAAAAATGCACGCATGTCCGCTTCTGTTTACCAGTGACGTCACGGATTGAGCGAATATCAATCGCAGGAACTTTTTTCCATGCTAAAAGTCGAGGGAAACTTTCCTCGAAGCAGAGGAAAACGTCCTCTGTAGCCGCCGTTTTGGCGGTGCAGTTTAATTCTCGACTGTGTTAGCCTTTCTACCAGTCATCATTATGGGTGGCTGTATGGGTACATCGCGAGATCCCAGTGTGCGAGTCAGTTCCAGCGATCAATTTGGTAGTACTCCAGGAGGTTGTTATCAAAAAATGCACAAGTGTTGTACCTTGATATGTTCGCTTGGCAAGGTTTTGGGACCAGCCTAAACGAGTAGCTTAAAATTTTTATTTTTCTTGCAGTCACTCTGGGTCGCAATCAACCACTGAAGAAAGAGAGGCCGCCATGGACTTCCGAAATGCCGCTAACAGAAGGCCAACTACGTAGCAAAAGAGATGAGTTTTGGGAAACTGCTCCAGCTTTCGAAGGGCGGAAAGAGATTTGGGATGCCTTGAGAGCGGCAGCTGAAACAGACGATCATACGTGGGCTCAAGCAATCGTAGATGGAGCAAACATAACACTTCCCACAGGTAAGCGCTCGGCAAGCTTCAAGTCGACTGAAGCATGGCGAGAACATATATATCTCAGCTCAAGTCACGCAAGAAATACCTTGGCAGTTTGCATTTTTCCTGTACTGTTTTCGCTTTAAATTTCGTAGATATTCTTACGAGTATTAAGCGCGTTTTCACATCTTATTAAATACGCCTTCAGCGGTCTACGTGACCACAGATAGACACCGAAAAGTTAGGAAACAATATTTTTGTTGTCAAGATGGCTGCTATCAGCTCACGGCATTTAAATGCATTCAAGCACAAAATGAAGTCTTTTCGCTAGAGATTGATGCCCGATTACAAAAATTTGACAGGGTTCGCTAACAGATTATGCTCTCAAAACCCTACATTTAAAAACATTTGATCCCAGGTCGTAGTATCGTAGCTAGACTGCTTAACTCAAACAAATTGTAAGACATAAGATTTAAACAATACAAGGGTCGAGACATCACTCAACGAAAATGATTCCTGTCATTGATTGTAAATGTGAAGACTAGACGATCGGGTGTAGCAGAAATTTCACTTCCCAGGTGCTGGTCCGTTAGAAAAAGTATAATGGTTTTCAAAATGTACTAAATTCGTGTCTCGACGTGCGAAAGAAACCAACAAATATTTCACACCCGTGCTAAATTGTTACAAAATTGTAGTTTTTGCATATTTACATTTGAGTATACTCTGCTTTCGATATTCAGGGATTATTCCTTTTGCGAGCTAACAAGCAAAATGAATGGTTTTTTAATCTGTAAAATTCTTGATAGTTGAAAGTGAAATGTTAATTTCTTGCAAGAGCGTATTAATTAAGTTATTCAAGATTTCTTGATATGTAGTCGATCACTTGGAAACTGAAAGGCAATATCACTTAGTAGTGTTATCTCTGGAAAGATCTCTTTGTACGTGGCCCAGTTACTGAGCAACAGAACTGCCGACCCCCTGAGAAAAATTAAATCTGGAAGTTACTTTCAAAATTTTATGTCACTTAGGGCTAATGTTAAGTAAACAAAGGGACTGGGTGGCTTTGAAGGGAAGATTGGCCTTTTGTTGGGCAAAAAAGATAGAAAATGAGATACATGTAACTTTCATCATCATTACTTCCAATTCTCCAAGAGGTTTCTGTAATAAGCTCTCTTTTACAGGATAGGGTTATTAGGGGGAGGGAGGGGGTCACTCTTCATATGGACTCTATAGTGCATATGCACTCACGTGTCCAACAGCCATGCAAATTTATTGGAGCAAGAGAAATTGTTTGCATAAGAAAAGAGTTGAACTCCCACAGGATTGGTTTGGTACACCAACATGGCTGCCGTTTCATTGTTTTGCAACACCGATATGGCTGCCATGACATTGTGTGCATATGCTCCATCCTTTAACTAGCCTGTGAACACAGATGGATTTCTAGCATTTGTTTCACACTGCAGACTGGCGTCATGGAAATTGCCTGTGGAGTCATTTTCGCAGATGGTATTTTTCGGCGGCATGAGACTAAAGCTGAAAATATGTCTGTGTTCGCAAGGTACCCTTTGACCAATCCGGCAAGGCTGAACGTGCCAGTAATTGGAGCCTCCTCAGTGGCCATAGCTCTAGGCTTGTGTCATTCAGGGCTCACCACTGTAATAAGGCGATGACCCAAGGTGACTCTAAGCTTACTGGATATCTTTTTATTATTAAGGATCTTTACAAGATGCCTATGATGAACTTGGCAACAGATATGTTCTTCCAGTTTACTGTTTAAGCAAGCCAACAAATCTAATAAAAGATGAAGATGTAAGTGGTGAGGCTAGCACAGAAGCAGACGAAGAAGAGCCTGTGCCGTCAGGAGAAGAACTGTACATTAAACTTCGCTTATCATCTGGCAAGGACCTGAAAATGAATGTTTATACTTCTGACACTGTACTGAAAATTAAGAAAAAACTTCATCAATTGGAAGGGATTGAGCCTTCAAAGCAAAGATGGTTTTATGCTGGAAAAATCTTGACTGATAAGACAACAATAGGCGAAGCAAAAATCCCCAAAGGTTATGTTGTACAAGTGATTTTACCTCAGCCCACACCTGTGGAGAACTAGAAAGCTGTTGGCTTTAGTGCAAGGGAATTATTTTGTTACGATATTTGGCACGGATTGTATTTCATGGCAGCTTATTTACTTGTAGTAATATCAAGCTTTGTAAAACTAAAAAGCCACATGCTAAGATGTAAACTATATAAATTAGCATCAGGAATTCTCGAGGTAAGATTTCCATGAAGTGATGCTGATGCATGCCACACAGAAATGAACCTCTGTTTTCCCATTTTCTAATTTCTAAACACAAAACGTTACCACTCCAAGTGGTATAAACAAAGCCATAATGGTGGCATAAGCTCTACAATAAAGGGAATCCCCCACCCCACCCTAGCCCTCCAGGCTGTTGAAGGCCTTGAATGATAATGACAAAAGTACATTATTGCACTAATAATTTACAAGAGAATGTATATTAAGGAAGTCACAATAAGCTGCAAGTTTGCACTGAGTCCACAGCTTAAATAACCCAATTAGGAGTTAATCAACTTCCACTGAATAAAAAGACTCGCAACTCATTCTCAGCGGGGGGGTACTCAGATATAAAAGTGACAGGGAGGTGTAAAGACCTTTTTAGGGTTTGAAATTCAGGGTCTGACGACTTTTTTGAGTTAAAAATTTCACAACTTTTTTTGGGTAAAGGACTTTAGTAAGGAATTTTTGGGGGTTCTCTCATTTTTGTCGCAAGCCATTATCAGTTCCTTTTTTGATTTGTTTTAAGGTGGATGGAAAACATCCATGTTTGGAATGTTCTTTATTTTTTCATTATATTGTTTTTATTCACAGAAATAGAACTTTTTTCATTGTTTTTGGCTGCTGGACTTTCTTGGGTCTTTTCCCATTTGTGATGGGCCCTTCATTAGGTTTGAGGATTTTGCCTGCCATTTGCCCTTCCCTATTCCTATTATATGCGAATACCTCCCATGTGGACTCATTGGTCCAATCTGAAGTAAAATGTTTGCAAAATACCAGAAAATAAATGCTGAAGCTTGAGATGAAACAATGCACAGATTTGCTGGTAGCTTAATTAAGTTAATGTTCTCAATGGTATTTGCAAATATTTTATAGATTGAGACAAACACGGGACAGAAGTACCTTATGCCTTTTATTCAATGGTCTTAGTTAACTTGAAACTGGTGTACTATGTAATTACTAACTGCAGAAGTTAAAAATTTGCATATGGATGCCAAAATGCTAGTAGATTGAAATCCCATTTACATGTATATAGTTTGAGAAAATAGATGTCAGACTTGAAGTCTACATAATTTGATCCCTCAGAAACTGACGAAATTTGAGCCAAAGAACCCAATCTTTATGCTTAGTCATCTGTGAAGTATGTTTTGCTCAAGTCTCAATGTTTTTTTTTTTACATAGGTTATGCAAATAAGTATGTCTCTGGCTAAAATCAGTGCCTATATATGTACAGTCACATAAAATTTAAAAATTAAATATGAAGCAAAGTGTCATATAATTTAACTGGAGTTTGGTTCTGCCATTGATCGTTATGACTGAAAATAATTTACAGTGAAACTGGTTGAAGCATTTCACTTTATAGTGAATATTATGATGCAAATTTTGATTGTTCAACACAATAATGGAAATCTGTGACTGTTAAACCTCAGCTGAATAGAACAACTCTATGCAAATCAATACTATCATATAATGAAATAATGTAGTCTGCTTTTTTCAAGCATTTTTCCATTTTAAACCTCATCAGAAGTTGCCCAACCATTCTTTCATTCACAAATTGGTGTGATTAATAAAGAAAGTTTACAGTCAAATGAAAAAACTAAAGCATTCAAAACACAAAACATTTTACATTTGTGTTCCATGATTTTTTGTATAATTTTGTAAAATCATTTTATTCAGTGGCAGTAACAAATCAATAAGTCAAACAACTATCAAATCTATTCTGTGCAATTGCAAGTTTACATAAGTATAATAATTTCAGCATTCACCATTATTCAGTTGAACATAATTCTGCAATTTTTTTTTTTCAGCAGAAAGGTTCTTAAGATGTTTAGACTGTAAGCATATATAATGTATGGTTAATTAGCCCTCTTAGTTTCAAACATGATTAATAATATTAAATGTGTGGTCCTGGAAATATCCATACAAACCCCAAGGAGAGTTAGTAGAGATTAGGAGGGGGTCTCAACAGCCAATAATTTTAAAGGAAACTATTAACCTAAACTGGAATCTCTTGAGGGATCGGGATTGGTGCGGGCAGGGGTGGGTGGGTCCAAACCAAATAACTTTCCATGGGAGGGGTATGGATATTTTTTGGAACAACACCTTGCAGATTCTTTTCACCAACTGATACAGTCAATTTTTTTTTTCTTTTTTCCTGTTTGCTTGATATTGGCTGGTAATGCTAGATCATTTGAGAGCTACTACAAATTTAGGATTAGGAGAAAGTTTAATAATAATATTCATAATAATAATTATAATAATAACCTACTGGAAGACATTGTATAAGCACAGCATTTTAAAATGTCAATTCAGCATGATAATTTGTCTGAAATTTTTTTAACAAGTATTTTTCATGATCAGAAACAGAATACCAAATGAATTTAGTCTGATGCAATTCAGTGTAATAGCCCACTTCAAAATTACTTGCCTGATGAGTTGTACGACACTAGGTCCAACTAAAAATGTAACTTACAAATTGTATCAATAACAACATTTAAAGCTATAGGCTTTTGTGAAACCCATTTGTGTTTTAAAGTCAGTGGTATATTCCATAAGGTTTGGAAACAGCAAGAAAGATTGAAAACCAGTTACATTTGTGTGTAAACTGATGCAAGAGTAATCAAGGCATCCAGTTACAGCAGCAACTACAGCTGTAATGTTATTGCATTATTGCTATAATTAATTATTGGACACCCAGATGAATATGCTCTTATGTAGACAAAAAGACATGGGAAACAATTGAAAGATAGAATTCAGTAACTGTTTCAATCCTGTGTGAATTGAGATCACTTATTAATATATTTGATGCTTAATCAAATAGTTAAATGGAAGATCCTCCTCTACATTTTGATGGTTTTTATCTTAAAAAATGAATTTATAAACATGCATATTTCATGTTTTTGATTAAAGATAGAAAGGCACAACAAGTGGCAGAAATTATAGTCTTAGGCTCTGGATCAGAAGGTCCGATGCATTTCACTTATGTAGTGTCTCTGCTCACACAAGCATTATTTTGACATGTCAGCTTACTAGGGGAAGAAGCAATTACCTTTTCTTAACTTGTCCAATATTCTCTAAAGATTTTGCTGGGTAAAAAGGGTCAAGTAATATAACATGATCCACTTTATAGTTCACCACTAAATTTTCTCCAATTCTCATTGGTTTAAATTGATCACTTGACACGATAGTGTTTGTTCGTGGAGAGACACTATCAGGCCATAGTGCCCATCCGAGGAAAATACCCAGATGGATAGTACTCGTCCGTGAAAATTTTTCTGTAAACAAGCGGGCTTGTAGAAAATAAACAATTGAAATTGTATTTAGTGGGTTTCTCTGTTGTCTTTTCCAATTTTACATTTGGTTGTCACGGCTTTCACCTAAAAAAGTTAATTCAAAAAAAATTATTCTAAATAATAATTCAATATGATTTTTGAACTGGCGCACAAAAGAAAATTTAGTGGTGAACAATTGAAGACAATAGAGTGTTTCTGACTTGGAACTATCGGTCTGATAGTTGCTCCTTGGAAATTTGATGTTCTTAAAACTAGCATATTTGCCCTCGAAACTTTGCCTCTCGGGCAAATATTTGTTTTAAGAACATAAAATTTCCACGGGGCAACTATTAGCTGATAGTTCCTTGACAGAAACACTATTGTTTAATTAGTGCAACTCCTCGGACAACCACATTTCACTGCAAGTTAAAACATTGCCCAAATTCACACCATTCAGCAAGTTCCAAGGTGCTGAGACAAGGATAAATTGGTCAAAGTCTATGCAGCACGTTGCTGTGGCTTGCAAAACGGTAGTAAAACATTTGACCAATGCTTTTCAACTTGCAGATCAACATATTTTTTTGGACAAAGTACTGCAAGGAAAACGATACCTGTATTGATAAGAAGTTAAAGAGGAAGTGTGTAACTATCATGGGATCAATCATGGCACTTAGCCATCAGCTAATAAGATTAGCTATCTGTCAGCAAATCTGTCAAAAGTCAACTTAATTTAATGAATGGGATTGTCATTTTCAGCTTTGATATATCCCAAATCCTTTTTGCACTTAGCAATAAATAAAAGGAACTTGTCCAAAGGAATGGCTTTTAGCAGGTTATTTAGTCAATCTGCAGGTCACAGAGCATTGTACACAATAAGATTGTACCATTTGTGGCACAGCGAAAATATAAGATTCAACTGATAAATTCTAGGACTGGGAAAGATAAAATTAAGATCTGTTTCACAACAACAGGTCATTATGAACAAGTCTTTGATTTTAGTTTGTTATAAATGGCAACAGAAAATTTAACTCTGTAAATATAAGTAGTTTTTTCAATATTTTGATCATATGTCAGGTGAGTGGTCTCTGTGAGGTAGAATTCTCCTGATGTGTGCTTGACAATTTTACATTGACTGATACATGTGAAGTTGAAAAATTAAATTGTTTTACAGGCGTTATATTTTGTGTTACAACTGTCAACCCAACCAAACACCTTAACAACTCCAAACAATGACACAAACATGTTCCTTCCTAACCTCAGAAATTCCAATTTTTTATCCTTTATAAAATAAATGATTTCCCTGAAATGGTAACAATTCATCTTGATCTTAAAAGACACGTTTCTCCACTTAAATATCTACAATAAAACTTTACTAGCGTTTAGTAAAATTAAATGATAAACTTTGTAACTGACAAAAGAAGAAAGAAGTTTCTCTTGCTCTGTTTAAACTATAAATACTTTAACCATGTTTTTAGAATTACCATTTAGGCCTCCATTAACTGTAAGCAAACCCAACATGTGTTTCTGACTTAATACGCTCATACATGTACATGCCTTAATTAGAGACAGCTACATGACCTATATACATTTAGATGTTCTCACATTAACTACTAACTTACACAAAACATTTTAACATCTTGGAATTTTTCTAATATTCAATGAAAAAGTCCCAATTTGTAAGGACTGGTGTAACAGTAACTTCCAATGAAATAATAAACACCTATTTTTATAGAGACAACAATAGCATTAGCTATTAAAATACCAAAAATTCCCCCTCCCAAAAAGATAAGACTTTGAAGGAAATAACATAATGGATATTAATATACTTGGCTTTGCCTTGCGGATTCACAATTACTTGGCCAACATCACGCCGTTCAATATTAGTACAGGCATAAAGAACAAGCATCAAATTGCTAACTGACACAAAATTATTAGAAACATGACTAAATAAGGGGCTGGTCTTACATATAAATATCCAAAGGAGGGTTGCTGGTGGGGGGTTTCTGATATTTTTTCTGTTTGAAAACATTACAATAGCTTGAGCCAAACAAAAAGAAAATGGGGGTCTTCAAATTTCTGACATTTCCAAAGTAAAATTTTCCAGTTGTCTCAGGTTTGTAGAGGATTGATTTGACATCACAACAGTTTTTGAGATATGAAGAAAAATGTTTCATTGCTTGAAGTTAAATTACAGTTATCTTTTGTCTCAAACAGGGTCACATTCTCAATACCATCACCCCACCATGTCTTCATCTACTGCCTCACCCCTACCCCCAGGGAGATGAGTTGCTTGTCTGCAACAAGGTTCTTCAATTGATGGCGTTTTCGTGTTGAAGTAGCCATTTTTTGGTAGCAGCTCCGTTAAATGAGCTATAATTTCCAAGATCACCATTACTTTTGACTACTCTGTGGCAAGGAACGATGAGGGGGATGGGGTTTGTCTTCATTGCTGTTCCCACAGCCCTGGCTCCCTTGGGGTTGCCCGCCATATTGGCAAGCTCTCCGTAAGTTACGGTTTCTCCAGCCTTCACTCGATCTTTGAGGATCTTCCACACGCTGCAGCAAAACGGTTTGTTCAGTTCAAAATCTTTGGTGTTCAAAGTTGGTAATTCAACTTTCGCCAAAGGTGAATTCGAGAAATATGCGTCCATCCAAGCGATGCAGTCCTGGATGTGTTGAGTGGAACGACTCTTAGGGTTTAGCTTCTTGTTTTCTTGCGCAGCTTTTATCTTTGTTCCTTTTAGTTGAATGGATGTAACGCCATCATTATCGGCCCGGATTTCATAAACACCAACTGGAGACTCGAAATATCCTACTTGCTTCATCTTTGAGCTCACTCACTCGCTCGCCCTTCTTAGGAAAATGGCGCGAAAATTAAGTGCCTGAATACCTTAAAAGGGAAAACAATCCTAATTTGGATATGCTACTCTCACAGGCAACCCAAAGGTAGCCCAGGTTTCTGCCAGAAAGATCCATGTGGAACACGAATATTGTTTCACAGATGTTTATTTATTTATTTTTTTGGCATGAGTTATTTTGCGTTTTGGCTCGTTCATATCCCACGCGCCGGGTTAATACTGTTTTGCTAAATGTTGGTAACACTTAGCGCCGCAAACTTGCAACACTTTATTTGCAGCAAGACACGGTTCGTCACGCATGCGGTAACAATGGGCTTCAACTTTCAATGCAACAATGCTGCGAGACAAGTTGAAGGAAAATGTTGCCTCCTTGGATTGATTATTTCAATTCCAAAATTCGAGAAGATGACGATAAAAATAGTTGACTTTACAAGCGCGCAAAGTTACATGTAAGCTATTTTACCTTCAAAAATGGTCTGAAAGGATCCGAATTTATTGCAAAATGTGTGAGTCCTTTCTTCAAAGTTTTTCATTTTTAATTGGTCAAATTGTAAAATTCTACCTAAGAGATTTTTCCCCGGCAGGGGGACTTCAGTGTAAGAGGGATGAGGTGATCTTCGTGCCTTTAGGGGTAAAATTTCCGGTTCGATACCACTCAGTGCGTTTAAAACTGAGATACTAGTAATCACTATGGACCCACTGTGTAATATATTGTCGAGTATGACATGTTGGTTGACAGCCTCATCATTAAGGTACTAAAAATAGCTTTAAACTGAATCATTGCTTTAAACCGTAATGTACTTTATTTCTGTACAAAATGTAGTATAAAACTATCCTGTTACAGCAACTCTTCTTGTAAGAGTGTCTGATTGACAAGTACAAATTTTACATTAAAATTAAAAAAGAACAACTTGAGAGACATCAGTTTTAGAAACCCAGCATCTCTGTTGCCAGAGATTTCTTTTATATGCCTGTTCTTATAGAGGTGTAGTAGAACCTTGAAGGATTTGTTAAAAAGGTGTATTTTTAACTGACAGAGCAAGGTGGCTCAGTTAGATCTTAAAAGAGAGGCACATTTATATTTGAATGGTGTGAGGCCTAAAAAACCAAAGGAGGCAAATAAAAAAGAGGGAATTCTTTTTAAATAATATCGGTTGTTTTATTTTATGCTTTATATATTTTATATATATATATTTTAAGAAAATTAAAATTAAAATTAAAACTAAAAGAATTATAATTTTTTTAGCTCCTTAATTTTTGTTTAGAAACAATCGGGAAAACGGTTGAACAGTTCATCCACAAAAGTTTCTTCCTCCTTAAGTTGTTGTGGGGCATATGGTTTTACTCTGTGTCCAGCAAATCGGATTCTTTTTCCATGGATTCTTG
>Ga0126338_10000481_pt1 | contig 21574 bp, 10 predicted proteins | sample OrbCmetagenome_2_FD_92529 | JGI IMG/M metagenome (GOLD analysis project Ga0126338, IMG submission 92529) | Coral microbial communities from Petempiche,Puerto Morelos, Mexico - Orbicella C C metagenome | ecosystem: Host-associated > Invertebrates > Cnidaria > Coral | place: Petempiche,Puerto... | reverse complement strand
TTCTTGTTCTTGTTCTTGTTCTTGTTCTTGCTCTTGCTCTTGCTCTTGCTCTCGTTCTTGTTCTTGTTATTGTTATTGTCATAATTGTCATTGTCATTGTCATTGTCATTGTTATTGTTATTGTTATCGTTATTGTCAAAACAATATTATGATTTAATATATCCTTTGGTATCTTCAGGCAACTGATTATGTCTTTTCATGATCATGTGCACTATTTAAATTCTGTGTGGTTATAGTAAGTTAATAATTTACCTATTTGCACTGGTTATTAATAAATATGTTATATTAAAACCATTTGTATGGTCCCAGACAATACTAATGTTATCAATAACAGTGTCCAAGAAGTATAAACAATTCAATTCGATCGATCAATTAAGCACTCTCAATCAGTCAGTTAAAATCAATTAATGAAATAAGCTTAATTTTGACACTGACAGGGTGTTCACCGTATGGCTGTTCAGAAAAATAGGAAAAAGAGAAACTCGTGATTGAAAAAAATGGCACTTTCTTTCAAAAAAATAGGAACATTAGTGCTACTTTGGTGGACAAAGCTAGTCTCCTACAGCTCATGAGCTATCTCAACCCACCACTTTAGTCCATCAACAGTCTAATTTGTGATTGGTCTGAGTGAACACTTCTTTTTGGTTTTACGACACTCAGTCGAAAACTGATCTATATATAGAATGAATGACCAATGCCCTGATTGGTGTCTTCACCTGTCCGTGATGTTGTGAAATATGGAGAAACAAATTGCTGATCATTAACAAATATTGCAACATTTTAAGGCAATTGCAGTAATTGCAGCAGTTTAAGACTCTAATAGAATTCTTTTACTTTTCAGAGCGCTATTGCATTCAGAACATTCCACCCGTCATCGTGTCCAGTAGCCATGAACTGTATATCCATTTCAGAGCGAGAAGCGATGCTAAAGAGACTTCACTGCTGAATAGAAAGTTTCAAGGATCTTACCTGACTCATTCCCATGGTGAGAAACAACTGACAAATGATCCAAAATTGTGTTGACAGTTGCCATTTAGACCTGGCACTCCACAATAATCACTCACTCGATCAAATTTATTGAACCAAGATAATCTCTTGATTGAACTCACTTCTTAACAATAGATTACAAAGATTTCAATACAGATAAGTAATTACATTAAAAATTAAGAATAAATATAATAATGTCCTAATACTGAATAAGCTAGGATCATCCAAATGGCAAAACTAATCTAATGGATGGTCCTAATAGAATATAGTTAAACTGAGTGAAAAGAAGTTGTTTAAGATAGAACGTAATTTCTCCATCAGCTTGGCTATAAACAGGAGAACAGTTGCGGAAAGATATTGCACCATATTTATGATAAAACTGAAGAGGAACACAAATCAAAACTAAAAGTTGAGAAGGCAGGGTGAGATTAGGACACTTTGATATTCACTTCCCTTCGCCTCTCTTTATTTCATTTCAATGTTGCTGGATTCTCAGACAATTGTTACAAAGAACTTCATTTCCGTCATTAATAACCCCCCAAAATAATCATGATTCTCTCTTATAGGATGTCATGAAAGTATTGGTTTACAGGATGGTAGAGTTAGAAATTCTCAGATATCGGCGTCATCTTACTTTACACTTCAACTCGGCCAGGGGCAACTTTACCTTAGTCCTCAGTATGGAAGAGTGGGCAGTGATTACTCATGGTGCAGTCAGGTGAAAACTAATTGCAAATCACTTTATCTTAATTTCCCATGGCAACGGGTAATTTGCGGCTTGCGAGTTGTAAGTACGAACACGGTTGCAACTTGCTGAAGTAGTTGGATTAAGTGTAAGTTCCCCCTTTCTTTGGCCCGAATTAAAGCTCGTAGCATTACAATTTTCTTTGTTTCTTGTCATGTGGTGGGATAATGTGTCCTTCTAGCTGAAAATCGGAAAGTTAACTCTGTAGCGGTTTAGAGAGCTCCAAATAGATCTTTTATGGTCTAGTTGACGCCAGGAATGGGATTCGGACTAAAACTTGGAAACCTAGATTTAGATAAAACTTTGGAACTAAGTTAGAGTACGTAATGAGAATTGTACCCCTCCCTGATGACACCAGGATCCTAATAAAACGATGCTTCCTTTACACAGGGACAAGTTTTAAACAAGGTTGTTGGAGAATATCTGCAAATCAACCTATTGAACTACACTGAAGTAACTGCCATAGCGACTCAGGTATCCCAAGAAAAATGTCAAAAAGACAACTGTTGCTATTTTTGCTGCAATCTTTATTAATAATTGTCAGCAATTTAGTTTATTTTCACATCTATAAAAGCTTGGGAAAGTTTTTATATTCTATTTGATCAAAATGTTACGAAAACCGGGGAAAATGCACAACGGGACATTTTGCTCATGCTTCTCAGCTGAGCTGATCCATATCATATCTTGAATGTACTCCGCTAGTTATCAAGTCGAGTAATTTTGGTTGTTTTCCATTAACCCCAAAGTCTAGATTTTCGGTTAAATGGTACATGGATCACGTTGTCCACTGAGAAGTGTCCGAGATGAATGAGATTTCTGAAAATACAATCATGTGTGCCCTATATAGAGGCTCCGAAAGAACTTGGTTTTCCGTGCTCCATTTCCGTTTTTCCTGTTTCGCGCCCGTTCAAAGCACGAGTCAACTTGTTGTTATTTGCTTAGCTTAGTAGCTTAGAAATGTCCGTCATATTTCCATGTTTTTTGTTCTCGACTCTTCAAGGCTAAAATTAATTACAACAAAAATTCATTAATGGTGTGGATTTCTCCACAGGCAAGGTGTTGTACTCGACACCAGTCCTAAAAGCCTATACCATACCTGGAAATTGACAAGGAGGCTACCAAAATACATTCGAATCATTAATGAATCAAAAAGCTGGAAATGCGATATGATTATGAAGTATGAAGCTTATTTCATTGCTTTAGTGACAATACTATCTGTCTGTCTCTATGTCTATCGCAGGGTTACCAGTTGCACGGTACAGATTACAGGGGACTAGTGTCAAGTTATAAAGTAGAGTACAGTTACGACGGAAACCACTGGATTGCCTACGTTGACAGCGCGAAAAACAGCGCCAGTCAGGGATACAGTGTAAGTGGTTTTCTTTCTGTAAACAATCTTTTTGTCAGGCCAGACTTCTATAACAGTTGATTCCCTCACTTAGGTCTTATTGACCGTTATTTTTATAGTTGAGAGTAAAAGTTAATGTCATCAGTCAGTTGTTAATTAATAAGCATTTTAGGATTTTCAATTTCGTTTCCAACAGGAATTCAACGGGAACACGGACTTTAACGGAGTAAAGAAAAATATCTTCAAACCATCCATTGTGGCTAAGATCATTCGAATATTTCCAATCGGTTACAAGAGCTACCCCGTCAAACACATGTGTCTTCGAGCGGAACTGTACGGCTGTCCTTATGACTTAGGTAATATCATGTTACATTATGAAAGTCTTCATTTTTACTCTGCTTGATTATTAGCGGAGCCCCTGCACGCCGAAGGCTTGCGAGCGAAGCAGCATGCCTTAGAGAATTTGGTAATCCGTCGGGCTAAAAAAAACCTGTGGTTGTCACGTAATGGCCGTGCATCCGTCGACCGTCTGTTCGTCTGTACGTACGCCAGTTGCACTGCGCTTGCGCTAGCTGAGCCCCATACCTTGGGAAATACAAGAGAGTAGCGCCATAATCATAGGTACATCTTTGATGTTGACAGCTGTCAAATCAATGTATCTGCCGACCAGTATCACGTGACCATACCACGGGCTCAGATTTAGAGCTCAGTTCGCGTGTTTTTTGAAATTGACCGCAGACCAGGTACTGGTTTTTCGAGTGGATCGCAGGCTTAAGTCAGGTTATTGCTCTGGGAATGAAGGAGGGGGTACGTACAAAGGCAAAAATTTGGTGCGAATTAACCCCTGGCGCGTTGTTGACTTTTCTTCCGAGATCTTCACAATCTTCTCTTGAAATGTCGCTGATAGCCTCCCTCAGTTATATATTGATTACGTAATCTTAGAAAAATTGGGTACGCTTCACTTGATAGTCTCCTTTTTGTTAAGTTTTTAACTGAAAAAATAATACTGAAACCACAGGCCAAACATATTGCAGGTTCACAACCGATCATTTTTGAGTTTTTGATCCAAGAAAAACAAATCCATTTTTCCTTTATAGTCAGCTTATTGCAATCAGGAGCTCCGCCTTTAGGCTTGGCTAAATCTATATATTACGTCAGTTGAAAGACGGTATAATTATCCTGTTTTCATTAGCCAGGAATCCCATAAAATCATGATTGTTTAATTACTGCTCCATCTCTCCCCATTTCATCCATCTTAAAACCAAAATGGTCTGCACTATAGATGTCGCATTGAGGTCATTTGTATTTTATCTATCTAGCAGTCAGGTTTGTTACTTTGATAGTCGTTTATTGACTTTCTAACTTGGTTTCCATGGTTTGTTACTTCAAGTATTGTAAGAGATTTCAAACTATATAAACTTATCGCTTATTTTATTTTAGTTTTTAATATATATAACTTTGCCTCTCACCTCGGGGATCGCAACTTTTGTCTTTCAATTCTCAACTGAATATCAATAATTAACGGTCGAAAAGTAGCTCAAAATATATAAATATATAAACCCGTAGATCACGAGCCAGAAAAGGTGATAAGATTACCAAGACAGAAATTAATACCAGAACTTAGGATTTTAACGTATAATGAATTGAATTGTGACTGCAGCCAGTGGGAAGCCCGTGATCAGGTAATTAGCCGGCTTACTGCAGTCTGATAGCATCGCTGCTTTATTTCTTTCAGGGTGTGGAAGTATCGTTTCTTTCAAAAAGCCGGGAAACATAGCTGTTCGTGGATCTAATCAACAATCCAAAAAATGTACTTGGTTATCAATCCCCAGAACTCCAAGCTCATCTAATGACGTCATCACCTTTCAGTTTTTCTACTTTCATGTACCATGTCACCATGGTCACGTGATGTTACACGCCAGAGGTGATGACAGGAAAATGAACACTTTCTGTGGTGCAGATCCTCCACCAGTGTCCAGTTTTCCTGCTTCTAGCCAAATAACACTGGAAATAAAGCTTGAGAAAGGATCACCTGTTTGGGGTTTTGACCTGCAGTATAAAACTGAGTATTTAGGTAATAAGATGAATTAGAAAATCAATCGTCGCCTGAATTTACAGCATGAAAGTAGTATTAACATCTATGTCCTTTAGTAAAATCAAGACACTGTCTTTACAAGAAGTAAAACTGTCTTAATTTGCAGGCTGTGGGAGAATTGTTCAGGTCTTGAGCAACGGAACAGTGACATCACCGAGCCACCCCTTGTTATATGACAACAATCAGGATTGCACTTGGATTCTCTCGTGTAATCCGGGATCTAGGATAAAGTTGAACTTTATTGAGTTTGACCTTCAGCCGCCAAATCATACACAGTGCCTTGATTTTGTCCAAGTCCAGGAAGGTCGACAAGGTAAAACAAGCCCAATCATGCTTTGCTTTGTTGTAAAACAACCAAAATATGACGTAAACATACACGAGAGAAATATTAACGAGATTTCGTTGTCTTCTTCTTGAGTGCTCTAGCCACTTGACACCATAACTTGAAACATACTTGACACCATAACAAGGAACAGTCAAGGGTTTTCTTGGGGTCTAACGTATCAAACTATGTCTTTTGAGAATTTAGAGTTACGGTTAGAAAGGTGCGATGACTTATGCATGAATCACTTATTGTTAGCAGTTACTATGTTGCCCGGGGATACCCCCTTGTATGGGTTATATAGGTATGTTCGATCCCAAAGGGTATGGTTTTTCAGCCGTTTTGGTCATAAATAGGGTATCGATTTTAACCATTTTGATCATTAATAGGGTCTGGTTTTTGCACTCTAGTCTTGAATTGGGCATTTTTCTTAGAAAAAGCTACCTTTTCATCATTATCGATAAGACCGATCAACAGAAGCCCTTCACGATGCCTTTGACATCGGTCTCAACTAGGGAACTAAGTAAAAGGTCTGGAACAGGGTCTTGATTTAGGTTCAGGTCATAAATAGGGTACTGAAAATCGCATATTTTTTGTCAGAAATAGGGTAAGAGTTTTGGGATGCGGGCCGCACACCCCCACCCAATTTTTCTCGGAGTACCCCCCGGGCTATATTGCTTCATTTTTTTAGCATATTATTTGAAAGCAGTTATTGTAGTATTATTATAAGCAAATCCGCAGATCCGTACCGCTTTTTGACCCAATCTGTCGATCCGTAAATACTTGTTTTTGTTCAGATTCGGATCTGCATTACTTGAAAGCTTTCTGTAGTGTTCATTGCAACGAACTGTAGACGTTTGTTTTCGCCCTCCCCCGAGTATTACTCCTTCATATAAGCTATACAGGTGTGTGCAGCACCAAAGGGGATAGTGCTTTAGCCGTTTTGGTCTCAAATAGGATGGACATTTTGGTCTGCAATAGGGTATGGTATGTCTACTCTGGCCTGGAACTAGGCATAATTGTTAGAACAGTCTATTTCTAGACGTTGTTGTCATTCATCTCTTGGGACGTGAAGTTTAATTAACCTTGGGAATTTGAAGCTGTTAACAAATATGTCAGGAAAGCAGTTCCCCTGTGGGGTCTGCTCAGAAACAGCTGGGTATCGATTTTAAAAAGAGCGAGTCTGAAATAGAGAAGGGGAAATCGCCTATTTTGTGGGTTTTGATATCAAGCCCCCCCTAAATAGGCGATTTCATGAACCTTCCTAAAATAGCTTGGTACTAATGTTACAGCTTTATCTAAAGCACCAATGTAATGCAATACACCCTAATTACGTTATCCTGCACGTGTTAATGACCGGTATCTCGGCTTCAGGCCTTTTTGAGATGTTTTTGGGATGTCTTGGGATGATCCGTGTACAGCCGGTCTAGTGCAGGTTCGGGAGTCACCAGCGAATTTCGGAAATCATGGGACATATTAAAACATAGAGTAATCTAACACATGTGCTTCTTGGTGTTGTGTGAGAAAGAAAGAGAAGTGTAACAGTTCATCGGCAGACTAGTAAATGGAGAAAGAAAACGATGAGTACCTAGTACACAATTATAATAACCGTGTCAAAGGATAGTTCTTGCATAGGAGTTGAAGGCGAACAAAGTTCAGTGACAATTGGAAACAGTGAGGTGAATAAGTCTGTGGATCGACGTGGATTTGGTGTAAAAAAGAGCATGGATTACAGACTTTGCAATATATATTGACTGGATTCGTGGATTTCGAAAATACCACGAATCATAGATCGACTGTGAATTTCGGTCAGGATTCCGAAGGTCTCCGAACTCTGCATGTCTTGACTTTCGGATCATGAATCCTAAGCAAAGTCTGATCTTTGGTCGCCGTTAGTCGCTTGTTTGCGTTTTGTTGAGTTTTTCATTTTTTTATTTTTTATTTTTACCTGCGGAGTGAATTGCACTGTCGGGTTTTATACTGCAATTTTCTATGATGTAATGGTTGATTTAGACCGTTTTCCCTGCTGATGTGCTGATCAACGGGTACATCCTTATCTTTGTGCTCATATTATAAATACGTTGAACTTATCAGTATGAGTCTCAATTACAACACTATTTGCTGCTTTAATTCTTGTTTTCAGACACCTCAGCTGTTTTGGGTAAATTCTGTGGAATCTCTGCTCCAGTTCCAGTTATATCTACCTCCAATCACTTGCGCGTTGCATTTCATAGTGATGACACGACGAAAGGAAAAGGTTTTCTTCTCGAGTACAGTCTTGTTTCACCAAAAGAGCCTGAATCACCATCCACTCGAGATTTTTCCGGTGAGTAACGTTTCTTTCGCTAAAACAACCCAGAGCAAAATCCTTCAGCTTTCATCCTTAGCTTACCACCCCACTGTTGCTAAAAAGGGTCTCTTAACATCCAATACCTACCGAAAGGTTTTCTTATTGTGAAAATGATAAATCCCGGCCCTTAGGCTGGCATTTGATTTGTATGGGCAATATTCGCACCACGTGTTTATTACGTCAAGACGTAAGTAGTCTTTTACAATAGTACAAGTGTTATAAGCTACAACCCTGGACAGAACTAGTTGAGACAAATTGAAATAAATACCTTAATTTTCCTGTTCTCTGTACTTATTCGAAAACGTCGTTAAGGAAATGTCGGGTATCAGTTGTGTCAGGCTCAACAGTTGTGTCTAGAGTTGAAGGTAGATAGCTGAGTAGGTAAATAGGTAATTTGTAAGGCATTCGTTACCTGTTACCAGAAGAGGTAGAAGTAGCTTAGGTAGGTTGTAAGGCAGATAGGTACGTACATGGAGAGCTAGACAGTAAGGCAAGTTGGTAGGTGAGGGTAAGCAGAGCAGCAGGCAGATAGATAAGTAGGCTAACAGAAAGATGCCTAGATAGGAAGGCAGGCAGCTAGGTAGGGACAGGTGAGAAGACACGAAGGCAGGTAGGCACACAGGCATGCAGGTAGTTAGGCAGGCATATTCGTAGACCTGTAGTTTGGTAGGGCGTAGGTAGGTGGGTAGGTGGGACTGGCGGGCAGGTAATTTGTTACACAGACGAGCGGGCGAGCACGCAGGTAGGTAGGTAGGTAAGGGGGTAAGTAGTAAGGCAGGTGGGCAAGCAGGAGGGTGGGGAGTTAAGCAAGTAGATATGTAGACCGGCGATGCAGGCTGAGGCGTCCCTTTAAGCGGAACACTGCGAGAAGCTAAATCAGCAATGAACCGGAGGCCTTTCAGGCTTATTGGAACAGGCTCGCTGAAATGTTTTTTCTTCTTTTGAAATCCTAGGGTGAACAGAGAACACAGAAACTAACGGTGCAACAACAGAAAATCATCACAGCAGTGGCAGTTCAATAGATGGCACGGCTTGTCTTGTTCACATTACTATGCTTACTTTACACTGGTTATTTATTAATCGCAACTGATGGATATACTGCAGTGAACCCGAAAAGACGGAAGATGTGACCTGCAGGAACTGCAGTGGCAGATCGGTACACAGTTCAGATGGTACTGGCCTTAGTATTGCCTTCCGTTCCAGCATTGGTCATACTTCGCACATCATACTCGTTTATCATTTATCACATGAATTTGACTGAAGAGTGAACATGATTCTACATTCAGTAAATTTCCAATCCGTTTTAATTTGTTGCTTTTGAGAAGCAAGATTATCCCCTAATTTGTATTAGGAACCAAATCTTTCCACCTTCAAATGAGGTGAATGGCGTTAAGACCCTAAATTTAGATCTCATAGCCTACTATATACTACCTACTCCTAGCTGAACGAAAAAAGTAAAATCGATGTTGCTGTTAAGAATTGGTTGAAAGGACAATGGAAACAATATTCCGGCTCTTTCTTCGATTCCTTTCTACTCTCTTTGTTCTGCTATCTATTTATCCAACGAATTACTGAAAAGAACTGTATTATATTGTTATCAAACTAGAAAGTTACTTGTATAGTATTTCGACTATTTCCTACCTGAGCACAAAATGGCGCATTACTGCATATTTCGTCTTCTTAACAAAAATGTCTCACTACGCCAGAGGAAGTAAAAAGCATTTTCGTTGGGGTATAACGCTCAAAACCTTGGAGTGATTACATGCAGTTTCTCTCAAAATCGGGAAAAGAGCATGACATCCAATGAAAATCGTAGCAATGACTCGGCAATCGCAAAATGTACGAATTCTTCAGTCTCGCATCCCCTGGCACCTTGATGTACTTCCCATGTGGGAAATAATTCAGACGCGGAGTCAACAGAGTCGAGCAATGAATACTGAGCGTGAGAGCGCAGACGTACTTCCCGTTAGAAATATACGTCTACGTAAACCGAAAATGCCTAGAAACGCCCCTGACTTTGAACTCCGGCTCACTTCGAGCACTTTTTCTCCCGCGTTCTCAAGTTTGCATTGAAAAATACCAAGGCTGCGAATAGTGTAGGCGATATGCTATCTTGCATAGAGTGTTTTCCTTACCATTCACATTTCAGAGTACCCTTTAAAATGTCTACAGGAACGCTGGGCTATAATGCCCTCCGGATTTAGATTTGATCTAATATATCCACTCGGAGCGTGGATTCTTCAGATCGTTAATTCATTTTTGGATTTTAGCAGTGCAGTGGCCCATGTGTTCCGTTATCTCTTTAAAGTTGAAAAATGTCCTAGCTTCTTCGAGTTTTATATGTAAAGCTTTGATTCTCTGAATTTTTATCATCCATTTCTCTAAAACGTATCAGGGATGTTAGGAGTGAGGGAATTTTATCATGATCGAGGCTTTACTGATGGGCTCTTTTTGTGGTGGTTTAACATTCCGATTATTGGACACCTTTTGCTTATCACTCTGCTGTTGCAGTTTCTGTTGGGGGTTTGTCAACAGCTTGGGGTTTCAAAAGAAACTCTTCAGTAGGAAATATGGACTTGTGGCTCATTAGCAGGCGACTCTTTTAGTCCAGAGATATAAGCTGACATAAATAAATTTCGTGGCAGTAATAACAGAGCGACCTGTTTTGACAGTAATTAACTGATAACCTCATGAACCTTGCCCCTTGAAAATATTAAAGTTCATGTACTCACTTTCTGATGTTGTGAAGGCCCGGTGGGCTGTTCGTCTCCTGATCGAGTGGTCCGTGTTCAAGCCCTGGACGGGAACATTGTGTTGTATTCTTGCACTTTCCTCTCACAGTGCCTATCGCCACCCAGATGTATAAATGTGTATCGGCAAATTTAATGCTGGGGGTAACCCTACGATGGACTAGTATTCCATCCAGGGGGAGTAGAAATATTTCTAGTCGCTTCATGCTACAGAAACTAGAGATAAGTGGCAGCCTGATGAGCCACTTGGCTTGTATGCAGACCTAACCTTACTTTTTCTTTCTGATGTTGACGATAAAACATTTGGTCTACTACTATGGAACCATAGGAAAGATTAAATCATATTGTCGTTGTAAAAGAGGATAATATTCACTTGTTCTCTTAAAGTGAGCCAATTAAAAGTGGGATTGCTGCATCAAAAGGCCCGAAGGGGGTGGGGGCACACAGTGTAATTTGACTGTGAGGTCTGTCTCCTGGGTATGGATGGTAAGGAATTTGACACGGTTACCATCTTTGAAGGACCAAGAGAGTCTGCCATGTTGTATGTGCGTATTGAAGGGAAAGAGTTTTCGCTACGTATATTTTTTGTGTCAATAATGCTCTGCATGTTTACATATCTATTAGGTTTCTATGCCCCAGGGTGGATAATTTAGATACTTTTTACTAGTCATGTTGTCCCGGGGGTGGGTATTTTGACATTATTTTCAGAAAATGTCAAAATTCCCCCTTATCTCCCCTCCCCCCTTGGGCTTAACATTGATAGGTGCATTATTGCATGTATGTTGATGTCATCTGGGTGAGGGGATGACTTCTTTGTAATACCCCATTCTCATTAGTTACTCATACCGTACACACCCCACGACTTAACAAGGTAAAAACCTATTTGAATCAAATATGTCAGCAAGGTGGTTTAAAATTTGTCTCCTGAAAATGACTGCAAAGCGACAAATTCGAAAAACTTAAACGAGTATAGTTGGTGTGAATGGGGTAAAAGATTCGGGAAAATGTAACAAAAAAACACATTAAAATACGAAATCCTTAATTCCGGAGAGTCGCCACTTTGCTCACAAATTCGAAACTTCATCGTTCTTCGTTACTTTCCGAACGTTAATAGGGACCGGCAAGAGAAAATGAAGAATGGTATCATGCTTACGTAAAAGGAAAAGCACTCCCGCTGTTTTCGGCAACCCTAAAATAACTTTAGCGGAATTGACATATCCCAAAGCCTGGACTGGGAGCCTCCCTCTCTGTCCCCTCATTTTCTCTTGGAACCGGTCATTATTTATCGCCTGGGGCGGGGAGGTCGGAGGATTTTTGGGTAGGATGATTTGATTTTTAGGATAACCGAGGGGGGATCAGTCATAACTGAGAACCCAGAAGGGGGAATCACCGCAAATTATCGACAGAAACGTCCAAGCAACGGAAATGCCGAGTTGTCCAGAAGTGAGGAGAGTGAAGAATGATGATGAGGGCGGCCAAGATGCTGTCATTGCTGATCTCGAAGACCACTCGAATGTCCGCATGCCAGTCTTTTGTATTAAATGAGTAAATAGAAGACGTGACGGTACAACCAGCAACTGTATAAAAAGAAGAAAATACGAACCACAAAAAAGTAATAAAACATAACAAGTGAGTAAAACTATTAAACTACAAATCAAAATGGGAAAGAGAACAGGAACAGTGGCAAATCGTACTATAAGGTACAAATTACCCCTAAATGTCACATTCCCATACGGATTGAGTGGGCGGCTATTTGGCACTCTGAAAAGTAACTTTGCTGTTTCCAAGGACTTGGGATGGTTAGATTGCTGGTATGTCAACTGACATCATATATCGGTATCCATGCACAATGTCGGCTTCATGAAAGTACATCATATTTAGAAACATGAATGTTACAAGCACTAATGTTACGGTCTTTAGCTGAAAATCCTCCGACCTTCCCCCGCCTCCCCCTCCCAGGGTGTAGCTGATGAGGAAAGCTTGTTACTGTTAAACAAAGTACTTACCCAAAGGTTTTTGTATTCAAAATGGACGACAGATCGCTCTGGGAGTTGATTCTTCACTATGGCCTTTTTCTTGGAGGTATTTTCCAGCTGATATGCATTTTAGCGATTGTTATAGTTCCTTCAGATAACTCGGTGGATGATGAAGGCATTTTACTGAACAAAGAAGACAAGCTTCGAAAATTTCAAGGACAACAAACGTTGCAGTCGCAAACAAGATTAAGAGAACGAAGAAAGAAGAAGTGACACTGCCGTTATTTTTGCTGGGTTTGGCTGAAGTTCTCCAGGTTCTCCAGCTTATAATCGCCTGGCTTGAAAAAAAAAAAAAAGAAAGGAATCAAGTTTTCATAGTCTTCTCATGTTTTCCGCTGGTGGTACTTTGGACGCTGAAGTATGAGCTTGAAAGTAAGCTAGAAGTATGTACGGAAACTACAGTCCATCAATAGTTGTGTACATCATTGTACCGTCGATGGCGTACTTGAAGTGAACTCTTATTTACACTTATACACTTTTCGTCGTTTTATGTAGACTTTGCAGATAATTTACCAGCATTATCAGGGAAATTTGTTTATTTAATAGAGGTTGTTAGAGTCTCGGATAGATCAATGTATTGAAACCGGCAAATCCCCCAGTCTTGTATCGTGTCGCTAAGTCAAAATGTTGGCAGTCTGCTGACTTGTTTATATCTTTTCGTGTAGGTTTTAAAATTATTTTTGTTGCCAAGTTTTGTTCAGAGAGTTAGAGTTTTTTGTTGCTGGTTTGAAAAAGTTTCTGTTGCTTGTCTGGACTTTGCAACTGAATTGCAGATTTCCTTTTTGTTTTGCATATGCTGGTTTCAAAATTATTTTTGTTGTGCTAATGAAGAAGTCAAATGTAAACAGAAGTCCTTCAATTTCTTTATTCTATTGGCTAAATTAATCACACTGGTGTCACATGATTGGTTAAAGTGTCAGATTCTTTTGTTTCAAACTCATGCCATTCAATGCTATGATAAGTTGAAAACTTTCAGAGGTCATTGTAATGTAATTACTCTTGCCCTTTCCCTGGGTCTCCAAGGAAGAGGAAGGAAGTAGACTGGAGAGATGGAATCAGTGCTTGACATTATGCAGTCCACAATGAGAAGGAAATGTTGCTGAATGACGTCATAGGCACTGAGTCACAATGAGTCGCTGACAGGTGCACATTCTATTTGCCGTAGATACAGTAGCTTCAGTAGTCATAAGGTGTATGACTATGGAGACATTTTGAACAGAAGGGCTGTGAATTCTTGATAATTTTCAACTTATTCTTAGGGCCATCCAATTTTAGACTGGGGAATGAATTGTGTAATAAGGCTCTTTTATTTGTGACTTAAATTAATTTATGAGGTTACAAGAATTTTTGAGTAATACACCAGCCTATTGCCACTGAATGTTTTGTTTTATCTTGTCTGTTCACATTAATGAACACCAACTATGACATTGTGTTTAACAGTTTCAGTGTGATCACTATTACTAAACTATTATTTCCTTTAAGTTTGAAATGTGATTGTTGTTAGTGAAATGTAATGTACCTTACTCAGGCCACAGGGAGCATACAATCTTGTTGAGGATAAGAGCAAATCAAGGAATGAAAATAATGAATAGTTTAACTTTGTCTCTTGTTGTTATCTCTTATGAGAACTTAGAGGGAAATGGCTAGATATAAACTAGAAAATTTTTTTGCAGTGCGAAAAGGTTTTGGTACGAGTTTAGCACTACAGTGTTTTGCAGGGCATGTGGATAGCAGTTTTCCTAGAAGTTCATGTAAGAGATGACAACAGGAGACAGAGGTAAACTATTCACTTTTTTTTCATTCCTTTATTTCCTCTCATCCTACTCAACAAGATTGTGTGCTCCCTGTACCCAGGCCCTTTGCAGATGGAACACTTGGCTAGTTATCAATTTGGAAGGGTAAATGACCCTTTCCCTCTATGAGGTATGGCTGCAGGAAATTATGGTAGTTGTATTTATCAAGTCTAGTCCAAGATGGTAGACAGTGGTAACAAAGGCTTGCCTTCTGAAAACTCCTCATTTGGGGACTCACACTCAAATAATTTACATCTACAGCAACAACTCAAATGCACAGTCAGCAAATATAGTTGCTACATTGTTCTCGTAGCTTTCTTTCCACTTTCAAAGTGTGCCAAACATACTCAGTGGCTCATTAGAGTAAAGCAGGGTAAAACTTTCTCTCGCGATGTGATCTATCCACTTCCCTCTCGATGCAGGCTCTTTCAGGAAAATATAATTAACCTCGGCATTTCTCCTTGAATTATTTGCATTATTTGAATTATTTGCATTTGGGGACTCAACATGTATTGTCACCACTTTGTCCTTTCGAAGGCAACTTTTCATCCCCTCTCAAGTGGTCCGCCATCTTGGATCTGGCAACCTGCATTGGACTTGAACTACCATAACTCCCTGCAGATGTGAGTCTCATAGAGGGAAAGGGCCATTAAACCTTGAAAAGAGCTGCATCACAATTTGCACATCTTGAAAAATTTAGCCTTAATTTTTCAAGTTTGTCGTTTGTAATCCAGGTCAATCTTCTCCATCCTTAACCATCCTTGTTCCTTGATTGTTTATTGTTATGTCTTAAGTGTTTTTCTATCTTAACACACTATTAGGTTTTTTGCATGTGGTAATAATAACTCAAAAATGAGTGCGCTCCTCTAAGGATAGCTCATGTGACCATATGGTCTGCAAATGCACTATGCAGCCAGGCATGCTCAGTTGATTGAAAATAGGCCAATTTCAATATATTAAAATTATAACTTGGCCCTGAGGCTTAGGGAATTAAAACAAAATAAATCACATCAGGTTAAAGGATGAATATTTAATGTCTTTTATTTCATTCCCCTAAGCCGTGGAGTTCGAATCTCAATATATCCAAATTGGCCTATTAATTGATATTACTCAATATATATGGGTTATTTACCAAGTGTGAGGTCAAGATGGCTGGATATTGGCCAAGTTCTTTTTTTGTGTGTTTATGGACTGAGATGGAGTCGAGGTCCATAAACTCGCAAAAAAAGAGCGAGGCCAATATCAAGCCATCTTGACCGAACAAGCTTTGTCAATAAAGGATTTATTATACGGCTTTTGCGGAAATATTTCTTGCAGGACACGGCGGGTAGTCCTGAGCGGGCAAGATAGCTCCATCTTGCCCGCTCGGGTAGCCAATCACAGTGCAGGATTTGATTCATCTTGCCCGCTCACAGAGCTAACCATGTAATAATGATTTATATCAAAATCAATGAAAATCAAAGATTGAGAGTTATGGGTGTTGATTTTCATTGATGTTACAGTGTAAGACAAATAAGTTTGAACAGTAAGTGTTAAAAATTCTTTACTAAAACTCCCATAACACTGCGGTAATATTTTGAATACTATTTGAAATATCTCACTTTTATTCATTTCCCTAAGTGGCCCTAATATTAAATTCTCAAGCATTCTCAAGAAAGTTAACGTCAAACCTCATAGAAATGCTTACGGTTTGAAATTTCGTTTTGAACTGACGTGAAACATCCATTTTAATTGAAATTTATCAATTGTACCGTGTGAGAAACAAAGAAGCTTCTGATTAAAGGGAACGTTAGGTTTGAGTGCGAGACAGAACCATGTGAATCAGGAGCGTAAGGTTATTTCAGGTTTAGCAATCAAGACATAGTAAGTGCTCCTTGTTACTTTTACGCTGTATGGTTTAGTCTTTATGTCGATAATAATTTCGTGTTTTAAGTTCCCTTAGCTAAAATCTATTGAGGTTTGTAGGTGCTAGAAATCAACCGCTGGATACTAGGATTACCAGAAGCTAAACTAGCCAATGAAATCTTATGTCCCCAGAGTCACTTTTCCCTAGTGCCAAGGCCACGTCCGCTAAGAGAGTCCGTGACTTAGAGAGTCTCGCTGAGCGGCTGTGGAGTGGACTGTTAAAGTGTCCACTGTCACAGTAGCTCTGGATAACGAGGTGACAATATTGACTAACAAAAAGCTCACTGAGACTATAGAGGGTAAGCGTGTTACACAAAAGCCTTCTTTTCGTTATTGTGAGCCTGTTGCGTACCGGAGCACGTGCACTTAAAAAACATTATGAGATTTCCTTTCAGCTAAGCTCGATAGCGAAGTAAATATTCTTTTTCTGCCAAAAAAGTAACCCCCACTTTTTAATGAATTTACATGACAAGCGATAAGCAACGATATCTTGTTATCTAAAGTAAAGTTTCAAATTTCTGTTGTTGTTGTTGTTTTCTTTTAATGCTGCATAAAGCTAGCCTACTCGCAGGCGGTGATGTCAAGTGCTATTTCCGCGTGAAAGGACTTTCAGTGACTCGGCCACTCGGCCAGGACTTGTACTTGAGTTGACTCGGTGATAAACTCATGTACCATCTAAAATAGCTGACAGTTTGGATATCTCTTCAGCTTAGCTGTTCAGATTTGGGGTTTTCAGAAATCACAACTTGTCCAGACCCGTTAAAACCGTCGAATAAATTATATTGCTGTAAAGATAATTACTAATTTGATAACTACAGAACGTGAATCGTACAAAATTTTCACATTATTTTTCATTCTTGATCGCTGTCAGTATTAAAGTAGTGGAAATATTGGGAAGAATTCTCCCGGATAGTTGTAAGGGAGAGACTAATAAAGAAGAACTGTTGGATGAGAATATTACTGAAAGCTACAGAAATAATGCGACGGAAATCAGTCAGAAATGTTATTAAATCACGGTATGAGTGTTTGTCACTAATGAATCAATGCACAAAGTTGATCTGCCATTGCTTTCTAATACACCGAAAAATCGAAAATTTTGAAATCAAGCCTAACTTTTTTTGGTTAGAGAACCGAAAATGTAAAAGGCTATCAAAATACGCCTTTAAGCATAAGTTAATTTATTAGATTTTCGATTGAAAAGATAATGAAAACTGAAAGTACTCTAAAACAATAGCCCAAGTTGACGACTAACGCTTCGTTAGAGATCACAATTAACGAGGGTAGTCGTGCTGTAATTCTCAGCCGTTAATTAATCGGATTAAGAGTATTTTTGTTCAGAATTCTATGTCGATTGTGTCCTGGACAACTTCTCTCTATCTATTTTTTTCTCCCTCTCTCTCCCTCTCTCTCTCTCTCTCTCTCTCTCTCTAGAGTATTATTTTCGAATCGCAACCACACTTTATCTATAAAGATATTGAAAATCAGCTGTCTTCACTAATGAACATGGTCTCTTCAAACACTAAGTACATCGTTAAGGTGAAAAAATTCAATGTGATCAGCACTTTATTGAAAAGTACGAGTGAAAGCAACGACAAAGCCAATATAAAAGCCGGGGGGATGATGCTAAAGTATGCTTTCAAAGTGATAGGAGGTGTTCTTGAAGCCATATTTTAATACCCCAAAATTTCCCGGGCCAAAATTAGGCCTAAGAAACCTCATTAACTAAAACTAAACGAACAGAAAAATCCTACGTCTTTTTCATGCCCGAAAAATACAGAGAAACTGAAAAGGAAATATAAATATGTGTACACAAGTCCCTGATCATGCAATCCCATTGGCAAAAATATCTTGTCCAAGCCAATACAGAGATTAAACCCGAACTTAAAATACCTTGCAAGATCTCATTAACTAAAGAATACCGGGTGAACTTTTAAATCCCCTAGAGTCCAAAATTGTAAAGAACACCTAGAAACCTTTCCTTCACTTTCAATCCCCAATCCTCCCCCCCCCCCCCCCCTGCCCATATCCTGCTTGCCCAATTATGGCGAAAATTTCACTACAGATTTCAATTAAGCAAACGTGACCAGTAAAACCCAAAAGATTATACGCTTTTAGTAGCTGCAAAAAAAGTTGCAAAAGTTACTTATTGCAGTAGATTGAAAGAAGTAAATGTAATCCTATGAAAGGAACAACTTCTCGGTTAACATGAATACGACATATACTGTTAATCACTATATACGAAACTCAATTCGGAGTATAATTTTCTTTTCATTTTAGTATCCATATTTATTCAGTCGCCTTTGGTTACGCGGTTCATTTTTCCGGCTCACCGCTATTCATGGTAACCTCGTTACGTTCGCCGCAGCAATGAACGTGGTGGACACAATAGACTACGTCCAAACCAACTTTACATTTAATTACATTCTCGTTTGTAAACGAACCATTTCAATCATTTTTCTTCAGTGGAAAATTTGATTCAGTAATTAACTTCTGTCCAACGAACCAGTGCTCAGCTGGAAAATAAATACTTGCAATCAACACAAATGTGATGTAAACTCCTATTATGAACGAAGGTATACCAACTCGAAGAAAAACTAATATTAAAATATAGTCGCTGTTCAAACACACACGTTAAACGTGTTCTATTTTCCCACAAGTAATTTTGTTGTGTTTATTTTTCGCGGTTCTGCAGACATGCAAGATTATGCAATTATAATTAAGTTCTAGGAAAGATGATTAGTTTTTGTCTTGATTCTTCTTCAAGTGAGGAGCTATCTCTTATCTTCTTGTTATCTTCCTGCATCACTGCATTGTTCTACAAATACGACACTATCACAAATGTTAAAGAAGATTATTTCCACAAATTGCTTCGAAATTCCACAGCCGCGTATACAAGTAATTTTTCATCAAACAGGGCATTTTTAACGAATAAATGCAAATGGCATATGTAATACACTGATCATCTTCTGATTGCAGTGGCTATATTGATTCACTATTCGCTATGTTACAAGTGTTATTTTCATCCACCGACTATCTCAAGGCTTGATTTTTTGCATAGAATTTTCAGTGAGGTTTGACTAACTGGCTATGAGTTTAATAAAGAATTTACAAAGATCGGTTACTATTCCTTTGTGTCAAACTATCGATTCCATTGTGAAGTGATCAGCTCGTTCGTATTTCGCCTTAAAACATGGAATCATCAAGTACAACTCACGACGGAAATCTTGTTTCAAGAACGTGTAAAGCATGGGATTGATCAAGGAAGTGGAAAATCGCAAAAAGTCAAAAACTAATAACCAAACTGAAGGAATAGCGTAGAAAACGTCCTTACTAAGATAGTCCTGTAGGAGGCCTATGTACCAAGTAGACCAGCAACATGTGAATATGCCGAGCATGAGAGCGAAGATAGTTATGGCTCGTTTTTCAGCAACTAAATGCTTGCGGCTGCCGTGAGACTCTTGAATATTGTTCAGTTTCCTGATTTGTTTAGCTTGATGATGAATGACTTTGAACATTCGAAAGTAAAAGAAGAGCATGAGAACTAATGGCACCAACAAACACACTACAATGCCAACAATGTTGTAGATTAGACCCCAGCGCAGCTTGGTTGGGTTTCGGGAGGTGAAATGATCAAACTCCTGCCAGGCCAGTTGAATCAGCGCCATGAACAGCGACAAGGACCACACGGAACTTACCAGAATCACCATTCTCCTCTTGGTTACAATGAGCATATATCTGAAGGGATAGATGACAGACACGTACCTCTCGCCTGTGATTATCAGGATATGAAAAATAGTGGACACGGCAATAAACCTATACACTGCAGCTGAGGTGATACACAGTCCAGAGAAGTTCTTGTAACCGACTAATGCATTGCAAGCAGTGTTCATGGGGATACCAAGAAGGCCCATCATTAGGTCAGAGACGCTCAAACTTACGAGAAGCAGGTTGGTTTTTGTCTGTAGTGGCCGTCTTTTTACGAACAGCACAAGTACCAATACGTTGATCGCTATAATCAAAACGCTGAGAATGATTAAGCAAGAATCGTAACTAGCGTCAAAGTAACCATTGTGTGGTAAGGAATCTTTGCTGTTTTCCTCTGGTGTGGAGTTGTTCGACTTCATGACCACTCAACGCTCTTGCCCGCCGCAAATGGCGTTAAAATTCCATCGAAAATACAGTTCGTTCTAACGAGCGTTTTTCTCGCTGTTATTAATTTGATTGACCAATGATGTAGCAGTACGGCTATGTAACCCTTACGTAAACAATCGTTTTTATAGTCGAGGTCATAATAAAGACTAATATTCTCTCGAGTATTGCAAAGTGCTAACTCAAATAGTGCTTGATTAACGATGCAGCTATCAATGATTAATGTCTACTTAATTCAGTTTTCAGTGCCCAGCCAGGTTTTCAGGATTTCACCTTTTAAAAAGTTAATGGGTTAAACGGAAATATGTCCCTTTCAGTGTCAAAAATTTATATTGTGTGTGATTGCGCTTTTCTAGATTGAGTGATGGACTTAGAATCTGCCTGTTCAAGTCTGTTTAATTATCTTACGAAACAATAGCGGTGTTCACAACATTTCACAGCCTTACATTTCCATTATCTTATCGCTCTTGAAAGCCACTTCATTTCGCCGAACACTTTTTGACAAGATTTTACTGCAGAAGCATATAAGTTTCCATTTATGATTACACAGTTCAAACTCTCTCAGTTTTTGAAACAGTACAAGATTCTCGATACAGTGGTTTAGCTCTATTGTTGGTCAACTTCAATCATATCCAAAGCAATATTTCTGAAATTCGAGGTCAAATATGACATAAATCAAACTGTAGGAAAATTAAATAAGTGTAATGAAAGAAGCCAATTTTAAATTACTAAATTTCAAATGTTACAATTTATGATCACTTACTGAACGGAGATTTAGTTGAATCGTAAATAATTTTCGAATGCAAATATTTTTCTGATAATCATTTTCCAACATGGTGCAAATTAGAGACGTCTTTCTTTGATAATACCTCCTGTCTGGTACTTCTACTACAGAGTGTATTGTCAGGCTGCTCCGTCTTAAACAAAAGGGTGTCTTTTTAAATATTGTTATGTGACAAGACAATGGATACAGTTGCTCGAGTAAGCTTAGATTCCCCCCCCCCCCCCCCAAAAAAAAAAAACACAACCAAAACCGGCGCGGGGGGTGGGGAACCAACCCCTACCCCCCCCATCTTTTTGCGCCCGCGCCTCTT